>ERZ795048.1316-NODE-1316-length-22614-cov-5.644222_pt1 | contig 22614 bp, 19 predicted proteins | sample MGYA00375132_ERZ795048 | MGnify/ENA primary metagenome ERZ795048 (study PRJEB30177, sample SAMN05720225) | activated sludge metagenome | isolation source: Anaerobic digester | place: Hong Kong | collected 2014-12-17 ... | reverse complement strand
CTAAGAAAGCGGCAATAGTAGCAGCTAAATTTTTGCTTTTAACAATTAAAACTGTTCTAAAAGTTCCAATTGATACATCACATATCCTTGCTAAAAATATTTTTAAACATAAAAGGAATACTGTCATTTATCTTCACCCATTATATTGTAACATAATAATTACTTTTTGAAAAAAATATTGCAATTTCTAGTTATATTATATATAATGAGTTAGTAAGTTTTTTCGTGGTTTAAATTTAATTTCCGAATTTATACTAGGATTAAACGGTTTATTAGAAATTGGAGGTAAATAAAATGGCTTTAAACAAAGCTGAAAAAGCAACTATTGTTAAAGAATTTGCTAAAGATAATAAAGATACAGGTTGTACAGAAGTTCAAATAGCAATCTTAACAAAAGAAATTAATGATTTAACTGAGCATTTAAAAACTCACATTCATGACTTTCATTCTAAAAGAGGGTTACTTAAAAAAGTTGGTAAAAGAAAAAGTTTACTTAACTACTTGAAAGAACATAATGTAAAAAGTTATCGAGAATTAATTAAAAAATTAAATTTAAGAAAATAGGCACTGTTTGTTTTAGTGTCTTTTTTTATAAAAAGAAAGAGGTATATATGAAAAAAAGAATTTTTGAATTAGAATTTTTAGGTAAAAAGTTAACTGTGGAAACAGGTACTATAGCCCAACAAACTAATGGGAGTGTTTTAGTAAGATATGGAGATACAGTTGTTTTAAGTGTCGCTGTAATGAGCCCTAGGACAATTGAACAAGATTTTTTTCCACTTACAGTTATTTATAATGAAAAATTATACTCAGTTGGAAAAATACCTGGTGGATTTATTAAAAGAGAGGGAAGACCTAGCGAAAATGCTACTTTAACAGCTAGACTTATTGATAGACCAATAAGACCATTATTTAATGAAAATTTACGTAATGAAATTAATGTTGTTAACACAGTATTATCAGTAGATCTAGATAACAGTCCAGAGATGACAGCTTTATTTGCATCTTCTTTAGCTCTAGGAATATCAGATATTCCTTTTGATGGACCAGTTGCCGGAGTTATAGTTGGTAAAATAAATGGTAAATATATAGTAAATCCTAGTAATGAAGCTATGGAACAAAGTGCTATTAACTTAACAGTTGCCGGAACTAAAAAAGCTATTAATATGGTAGAAGCATCTGCTCATGAAGCAAGTGAAAAAGAAATGTTAGAAGCTTTAGAATATGGTCATAAAGCCATAAAAGAATTAGTCAAGTTCCAAGAAGAAATTATTGCTGAAATAGGAGCAGATAAAAAAGAATTAGTTTTATTTGCTATAGATAATAAACTAAGAAAAGAAGTTGAAGAATATGTTTCTGATCAAATATTAGAGGCTATTCAAATAAAAGAAAAATTAGCCAAATATGCTAAGATAAATGAGGTAAAACAAGATACTATAGATCATTTTAAAGAAGTTTATATTTCTTCGGAAAATATTGCTGATATATTACACCAAGTTAGTAAAATACTAGAAGAAATTGAATATAATGATGTAAGAAAATTAATTACTGATAAAAAGAGAAGACCAGATGGTAGAAAAATGGATGAAATAAGGGATTTAAGTGCGGAGATAGATATTTTACCTCGTACTCATGGCTCAGCTTTGTTTACGAGAGGTCAAACTCAAGCTTTGTCTACTACTACCCTTGGGGCCATAGGCGAACATCAAATATTGGATGGATTAGGTTTAGAAGACACTAAAAGATTTATGTTACATTATAATTTTCCTCAGTTTTCTGTAGGTGAAACGGGTAGATATGGTGCTCCTGGTAGAAGAGAAATAGGTCATGGAGCCTTAGGAGAAAAAGCTTTATTACAAGTTATTCCTTCTGAAGAAGAATTCCCTTACACGATTAGAGTTGTATCGGAAATATTATCAAGTAATGGTTCAAGTAGCCAAGCAAGTATTTGTGCTGGATGTCTAAGTTTAATGGCAGCTGGTGTTCCTATTAAAGCTCCAGTAGCAGGAATTGCTATGGGTTTAATTGAAAAAGGCCGAAGATATACTATTTTGACAGATATTCAAGACTTAGAAGATCATATGGGTGATATGGATTTTAAAGCAGCTGGAACTAGAAAAGGCATTACAGCTTTACAAATGGATATTAAGATTAAAGGAATCACATCTAAAATACTAAAAGATGCTTTAAATGAAGCTCGTAAAGCTCGTATGAAAATATTAGATGTAATGGAAAACGTTATTGAAAAACCACGTACTGAATTATCACCATATGCTCCAAAAATTAAAATGATGTATGTAAAACCAGATAAGATTAAAGATATTATTGGTCGTGGTGGCGAAATGATTACTAAGATTATTTTAGAAGCTAGTAATGTTGCTACAGTAAGTGACAAAGATGCTGTCAAAATTGATATTGAAGATGATGGTAGAGTAATTGTTTATCATACTGATTATGCTATTATTGATAAAGCTATGCAGATGATTGAAAACATCGTTAAAGAAGTTGAAACTGGTAAAATATATGAAGGTAAAGTAGTAAAAGTAGAAGACTTTGGTTGCTTTGTAGAATTATGGGAAGGCTGTGAAGGAATGGTTCATGTATCACAGCTAGCTCATGAAAGAGTAAATAAACCTAGTGATATTGTCAAAGTAGGTGACAAGATAATGGTTAAGTCATTAGGAACAGATCAAAAAGGTAGATTAAACTTATCAAGGAAAGAATGTTTACCAAAACCGGAAGTCAAAAAAGAAGCAAAAAGTAAATAAAAAAACTGAAGATTTATTCTTCAGCTTTTTTATTGAAAGTTTGTAAAATGTTTGTTAATATTATAATAGGAGATATACTAAATGGCAAAATTAACAAATATTGAGAAAATCAGAAGGCAAATAAGGAAAATTATTTATAGTTTTGACTCTACGAGAAGAGAAGCCCCAGATGAAAAATATTATTTTAGTTATATGTTCCCTTTAAATTTCGCGAGAAGGTATTATAATGGGAAGCTGAATATAAAAGATTTATTGAACTTAGACAATGATCAACTGAATGAGTTTTCTGTCAAATTTAATTATGTTTATGCCATTAATTTTGATGGCATAAATGATGACCAATATAATCGTGCAATTAAATATTTCGGAGTTAAAAAGTTTGTCGAGCTTTATAATTCTAATGCAGAACAAGTTTTAGAAATAATGAAAAATTTTTCTTGCTTTATTAGTGCAGAAAAAAAATTTTTATCTAATTTACAAGCATGCCGAACAGCTCAAGAAGCACTTGATTTAAGTCAGTTAATTTTATATTCGGAAATAACAGAACAGCGTTATCCAATGAAAAAAGCCGAAGAATATTCTGCTTTATTTAAAGCTAAATACCCTCAATTGTTTCCTTCAACAGAAAATTTACCAGCAGATTTAGTCACGAGGTTTAAGCATAGGAGATTAAGTTATGAAGATATAGTTTTATATGCAGAGCGTTTTAGTGATATAAATATTGATAAATTTACTGAAGCAACAATTAGTGTTAACGGCTTTAAGATGCCTGGAGCTGAGGCGTTTAAAAATTTAGTTTTGCAGAATCAGACCTATTTTAAAAAAACAGTTAGCTTAGGTAAAGGAAAAATACCATATCAATTTTTAGACTCGATATATAATTTACTAGAAGAAAGTAGAAACAAAGAAGGCTTTGATTTAAATTTAGAATTTAAAAAAGCTGCTTATAAAGATATTGTAGGTCAAAACACACCTTATTCAGAAGACCTTTTTCAATTGGTTTTACTTTATTATGAATATTGTAAGGGAGTTATAAAAGATGCAGTTTTTGATATTTCTACACCAAAAGAACTTTTAGAGGATCAACTAAAAAAAGTAATATATAAAAGAATAGTTCACCAATCAATACCATATTCAGAAGAATTGTTTCAAATTATTTTGCTTTATGGAGAACGTGTTTGTTTAGATTATCATATAAATTTTCATGAATTTGATATTTCTGCATCAAAAGAACTTTTAGAAGAACAATTTAGGATGGCTGTGTATAATTGTATAACTAAAGACAAAGCAGAATATTCCGCTGATATGCCAGAAAGCTTTATTAGTGCTTATCCGGAACTTTTTATAAGCGACGAGGCACCTGATGTTTTAAAAAGAGCTTTTTATTCTCGAGTAATTAACCCATCAGATATATATAATCCGGAATACAATAATTATCTAGGAAATATGAATTTAAGAATGTTATTAAGTAATAATGGTCGTTATGCTTACTTTTTTAATTTGTTTGGAGAAGAAAAAAGCTTAATATTAATAAAAAGATCGGCGGGTATAATTGAAAAAATGGAAGGCAATATAGATCTAATGCACGAATGGTATAAAAAATCTGGCGAGACTTTTTTACCTCATAATGTTATTATGACCAGCTTTCCAATTGATCAAGCAGATAAATTCTTTTCATCAGGTAAAAAATGGTCACGACTAATGAGAATACCTAAATATAACGAGTTGGATGAGTATAAGGCGGCACTTTTAGCGGCCAGTATGGTTTTTGGCGTTTTTGATGGCGACGATAAAGGCTTTAATCAAATTATTAATTTAATTAGTGGCTTACCAAAAGAGGTAACTATTGATTCTGAAAAAATTAATAGCATGGGGTTTTCTCGAGAACTGTTTTTAAGGTTTTACACGCCTTTATCAGTTAAAGATAAATATGCTTTAATAGTTAATCCACAATTAGAAAAAGAAGAATCTGCTATTTTAAGAGGCATGTTAGAAGAAGCTGGTGTAGAGTCCATGATTACTCCTCAAAAAGCTCACCAGATTTTTGGATCATTTCAAATGAAGTATGATCCGGAATTTAGAGATTTTTTTATGAGAAATATAGGAATCATACTAGAATCAGAAGAATCTTGGAGGTACATTGGTAATATCCAAAAAAGATTTTCTGAAATAGTAAGAATGAACAGTAATAAGGTTTTAACTTTAGATTTAGCGGTTGCTTATGTTGTCTCCCATTCTTTTAATAATATAGAAAAAGGGAACGAGCATATTACTTCTTTGATTGGTGCATCTGGCTATGGTCAAGCAGATTTTGAAGCCTTGCAAACAATATATAATTATGGTAGAACCAGGACATTTAGTAGCATTCCTAGAATAGAATTTAATGCTTTTGATTATCATTGCGAAATTCTAAGATTAGATGACCCGGTTGCTTTAGTAATTGGCAACTTAACTAATTGTTGCCAGGAATTAGACGATGCCGCTGAAACAAGTATGATTCATAGTGCTACATCAAAAAATGGTAGGGTTTTTGTAATAAAAGATCAAGATGGCAATGTAATCGCTCAAAGCTGGGTATGGCGTAATGGCCAAGTTTTATGCTTTGATAATATAGAAGTTCCTTCTAAAGCCATTGCTAGAGGAAAAGCTGAAGGGAAAAGCTTGGCTTCTATAATCTTTGATTTATATAAAAAAGCCGCATCTGACTTGCTGATAGAAGATGAAAAAATATATAAAAGATTATTAGAAGAAGGGAAAATAACTCAAGAGCAATATCAAAATTTGAGATTGACAATGGTTACAGTTGGACTAGGATTCAATGATATTGCAGAAGAACTAAAAAATAGAGCGCACAGAACAGTATCGCCGCTTCATCCTTTGGAAGTAAAAAACATTATAGAATATGAAAAACACAAAGGATTATACACATCTGACTCAAGAGAGCAATATGTTCTGGCTGGTGAGGACAAGCCAACTGCCCTAGGTGGAAGTACTTTAGCTGTCTATACAGATGATTTTCCTATATACAGTGATTCTAACATACCACAAGAGCAAAAAAGGGTTTTAGCTTCAATAACAGATATGCAATTAATTGTTAATAGTTCTGCACCCATTAATGCTATAGCAGGAGATCTTGATAGTAAACTTGTTAATATAAAAGCCATAATAATTCCTAATTTAGCAATAATATTTTCGGATGGCGAAGAAATTAAAATTATTGGCATAAATGTTGCTGTTCCCAAACTTGGTGAAGAGGAACAAAATGCAATGGCAAGAAATCAAACCTTATTACAATTAAAACTGGCGATTAACCAATTAAAAGCATCCGGCAAGAGCATTGATGTTTCAATACTGCCTTCAAATCAATTAGAACTGTATAATGAAGCAATTGGTATTTCAGAAGAGCAGGTTGATAGTGAGAGGGGAATATTAAATGGAAAATGATTTTAAAACAATATTAAATAATGCGATAAAAGCTGGCGAATCAACAAATAATATAGTAAATTCTAAAAAAATAATTGAGCATATTCAAAGGCTTATTAGAGAAAACGAAGACATTATTGCTCAAGCTAACCAAATAGATATTAAAAATAACAATGGGCCAGCCATTAGTTTTGATAAAATCTCTAAAGTTTTCAAAGAAGTAATGGAAAATGAACCATTAGTAGAACTTAAGGAAGCAATAAGTATTAGCGATAATATTGCTTATTCTAAAGTCTACTCACCAAAAGGACTGGTTTCCATTGTATATGATGGAAACCCTTATGCATTAATTTATTGTTCTTTAATGAGCATTTTAACTCATAACATTACTATTTTTACACAAGATAATTATAGTTGTGGTTTAAATAATTTATTATTACAGTTTGTTCAAACTGCTTTGTCTCAATTTGGCTATAATAAAAATATTATTCAAATAAATTATAATAATGCTGCAGCAATATTCGATAATTTTACTACAATTGATTTTACAATTATTATTGGTAATAGAGATTTTCAAAATAAGCATTTAAAGCTATGCCACAATAATGTCATGTGTAGCGGATATGATAACTATGATGTTTATATAGATGATGAATTACATATTGATTTTATAAAAAAAATGCTTGGTGAAAGCCATAACTCAACAATTTATTTGAAAAACAATTTAAATTTTAAAATTGATAGTGGTATCTATGTTAACGATGTAGATGAAGCGGCATTTCAAATTAAACACAATGGTTCAAAATATTGTACGGTAATTTTTACTGGTGATAACAAGGCAGCGACAGAGTTTATTAAAGGGCTTAGTTTTAGTAATGTTTTTGTTAATGCGGATTGTTTCAAAATGAGTTTGTTTGATATAAATCAGCGTGATTTATTGAAAGTAAAAACCATTATTTTGCCTTCGGCTATTGAGCCAAAAGCTAATGAAAAAAACGAATAAATAATTATTCGTTTTTTAAAAACTATTTTGAAACGACTTTTTATTTCTGTTAAATTGATTTGCTTTTACTTCTTTTCTTTTTAATACTTGTTTTTTCGAAATAATTTATTTAATCAATTTTAGGTTCTTCTTTTTCGTGTTTATAATTATTTATTAAAGTATAAATCACTACCATAAGTATTCCACTTCCTAAAACGATTAACCCATTTATCATTAACTTACCTAAAAGAGGACTTACTAGGTTTTCCACAATAACTTTATAAGAATTCAACTCTTCTATAGCAGCTGTAATTAAATATTTAAAACTACCAACAATACTTAATATTACTCCGACAATAATAGTTGGGATTCCTAACCAAATAAATGGTTTATATAAAGACCAAGTAAATAAAGCTATTAGAAAAAAGAATGTGATAAAAGAACCAATCAATGATATTTTAAACCAAGTACTATTAATTATATTAATACCGATTTTGATATTTTCTGTTACTGGGACAACTTCCTTATCTATTTCATCCACTTCTAAACTTTCATTTACTTTCTCATTAAGATTATCAATTAAAGTTGTTATACCGTCTTCTTCTTCATCAGTTATTATAATGTCAGCATTCTTAATAGCGCTAATAATTTCAATACTATTTAACTCTGGAGTAACTTCTGTACCATAAAATCCATAATCAAAAAAATCATAAATATAATTATTAACAATATTTTTGATATCTTCGCTATTCAAAATAGCATTAGCTTCTACTTCTTCAAAACCAGCATTTTCTAAAGCATCACTTAGAAAATCTTTAACAGTTTCATCGCTATTTAATTTATTTTCAGTTTCATCATTTACAATAGCTCCAATTGGTAATTCTAAGACATCTACAGATGTAATATAATCCTTTATATTACTACTTTTTAAACCTAAACTCAGTATAATGCTGGTCCCTATAAGTAAAGCAAAATAAACTATAGAGGTAATAACTGCAACGATAATTCCCAGGGCTTTTAAAACCTTTTTCATAAAACTCCTTTCTATTTTTATAACTAAATTATATCATACAAATTATACTTTGATTACTATTACCATTTATGATATTATATACTTAGAATAAAGTAGGTGGATCTTATGTTTGGAAAGATACTTGAAGTTAATGAAGATTTAGTTAAAATAGAAAATATAAAATCTGATTCAGCAATAAATATTTTAAATTTCCATGTAGTTTTTGAAGAAGAAAAAAGAAAAATAGTTGGGGAAATAGTTGGGTTAACAGAAACAGTTATATCTATTTTATTAGTAGGAGAAATAATTGATAATAAATTTATCTCCGGAGTATTAAAAAAACCTAACTTTAAAACCCAACCAAGAATAATATATAAAAGTGAAGTAGAATTATTAATTGGTAAACAAGATGTATCATTAGATGATACTTTATATATTGGTAAATCATATATTTATGATCAATACAAAGTGACTACCAATACTAATGACTTTTTAGCAAACCATTTTGCTATAGTAGGTAATACTGGTAGTGGTAAAAGTTGTGGAGTAGCAAGAATCATTCAGAATATTTTTAATTTTGATAATAATGTTCCTAAAAATGCCCATCTGATATTATTTGATGTTTATGGTGAATATAATAGTGCTTTTGAAACATTTAGTAAAGATCCCGAAATAAATTATAAATCTTATACTACGGCTTTAAAATTTGAAAAAGATAATACTGTAAGAGTTCCAGCTTATTTTTTAGAAGTAGATGATTTAGCTTTGCTTTTAAATGCTACTGATAGTTACCAAATACCTATTTTAGAAAAAACTTTAAATTTAGTTTTAATTTTTGCTAGTGAAGATCCAAAAGTTATGGAATATAAAAACAGTATTATTGCTGCTTCTTTATTGGATATTCTATCTAGTGGTAAAACTCCAGTTCAAGTAAGAGACCAAATAGTGGCTATTTTAAGTCATTATAATACTGATAAATTAAATTTAAATTCCATTATTTCTCAACCTGGTTATAATAGAACCTTAAAACAATGTTTAAATATTGATTCTCAAGGTAAGATGAATGCTATGGGGTTTGTGGTTGATTACTTAGAAACTTATGAAAAAATAGATTTAGGGGCCTTAAAACTAGATTCTAATATAGTATACACCTTAAGTGATTTATATTATGCTTTAGAATTTGCTTTAATTAGTGAAGGAGTTTTAAATAGTCACCCAGCTTATGATCGTTTAAATGTTTTAAAAGTAAGATTAAAAGCTTTAATAGAAAGTTCCTATAGTAAATACTTTGAGTATCCAGATTTTATCAGTAAAGATGATTATGTTAAAGCTATTTTTACTAAAGGTGATAAAAGAGCCCAAATAGTTAATATGGATTTTAACTTTATTGATGAAAGATTTGCTAAAGTCCTTACTAAAGTATTTTCAAAATTATTCTTTAATTTTGTAACAAGATTAGATAAAAGGGCTTCATATCCAATTCATATAATATTAGAAGAAGCTCATCGATATGTTAATAATGATAAAGATAATGAAGTAATTGGTTATAATATTTTTGATAGAATAACTAAAGAAGGTAGAAAATATGGGGTTATATTAGGTTTTATAACTCAAAGACCTAGTGAATTATCTAAAACAGCTTTAAGTCAATGTTCTAATTTTATTGTTTATAGAATGTATCATCCGGAAGATATTAAAATAATAGCTGATGTAACAGCTAATGTTAGCAAAGAAAATATTGAAAAGATAAAAACTTTATCTTCTGGTACAGCTATGGTATTTGGGACAGCTTTTAAACTTCCTTTGATAACTAAACTAGATTTACCAGATCCAATGCCTCAAAGTAGTAGTGTTGATATTGTTAATAAATGGTACAACGAATAATTTGACAATTAAATATATTTAAATTATTATTTAATTAGATTAGAGGTGTTTTTATGAAATTAAAACGTAAACAAGTATATAGTTTAATTAGTGCTTTATTAATTCTTTTAATAGGAGTGATATTACTTTCCTTTAAAGATTTACTTAGTAGTGCTAATACCTTATTTTATATAGTCATGTATGTCGTTGCTGCTATTAAATTAGTAGAATATTTTGTTACTAAAGAAAAAGGTGACTATGAAAACCTTCTTATAACAATGGTTTCAGTAATAGCTGGTACAGCAGGAATAGTATTTAATTTTAAAGATACTCCTTTAGTATTATCAATTACCTTAATTTCTTGGGTTTCAATGTTAGCAATTATAAAACTAATTAAAGTGGATTACTTAATGGATCGTAAAAATAAAATGTGGTATGCCGAAATAATTACTTTAGGAATATTTATTTTAGTAGGAATACTAACTAGTATAAATTTATATTTTAGCTCGGCAGTTCAAACATTAATGTTAGGATTCTTCTTTTTAATAATGGGAATCTTAGAAGTGATTTATCCTTTATTAGATTCATTTGCTAAAAAAAATAAAAACAAGGAGTGATAATATGTTTTGTAAAAAATGTCATACTAAATTACCTGAAGGAGCTGTAATATGCGCTGTTTGTGGAACAAATAATGCGGATACAGAATTAACTAATATTGTTACCAATATAGTTCGTACGCAGAATCCCGAAAAAGAAATAAAAGTAGAAAAACAAGACTATAAGAAAAAAAGCATTAGTGTTGGAGCAGTTATAGTTGTTATAGTTGTGATAATACTATTAATATTTATATCTTTAAAAGCTTTTGGGGAAATTTAAAATTTAACTAAAATAATTTTATTAATAATATTTAATAATCAAAAATAAATTAATTACTAAGATATATAAATTTTAGTAATTTTTTATTTATTAAAAAATTAAATTTAGTCTTTTGACATCTTTTTTACTTCTTGCTAAAGTTCTTTTTGAAAGGAGGTAAATATGTTAAATCAGGTGGTTTTAGTTGGCAGATTAACCGATAATGTTGAGGTGAATAATACCGAAAACGATAAAAAAGTATCATCAATATGTATAGCGGTTCAAAGGGCTTATAAAAATGTGTCTGGTGAATATGAAACAGATTTTATAAAATGTATTCTTTGGAATGGTATAGCTGAAAATACGGCTGAGTATTGTAAAAAAGGAGATGTTATTGGTATAAAAGGCAGAATTCAAACTAGTACTTATACAGATGAAAATGATAAAAAACATTACACAACTGAAGTAGTAGCTGAAAAAGTAACCTTTTTAAGTAGCAAAAACAAGGAGGCGTAATCCTTGCTTTTCTTTAATAAGTAAATATGAATTATTATGATGAAATAAAAAACGAATTAATTAATAATGAAATCTATAAAAAAGTCAAAGATTATAGTAAAAACAAAAGTGATTTAAATACTTACTATAACGTAGGAAAATTGCTTGTTGAAGCCGGGAATAAATATGGCGAGCAAATAATAAAGAATTATTCAATCCAGCTTAAAAACGATTTAAATAAAAATTATGGAATAAGAAACTTATATAATATGCGATTGTTTTATAATAAAATGTCAACTTATCCAAAATTGCACACAGCGTGTGCAAAATTAAGTTGGAGTCACATAAGATGTTTATTAAATTTTGAAGAAACAAAAATTAGTTACTATATTGCTATTATATATGAACATAATCTTTCGGTTAGAGAGCTGGCAAAAAAAATAAAGAATCAAGAGTATGAAAGATTGGATCACGTCGCTAAACAAAAATTAATAAATAAAGAAGCCAATAAAATAGAAGATTTCATTAAAAACCCAGTATTGATTAAAAATAATTATAATTATAGTGCGATTTCCGAAAAACTTTTAAAACAATTGATACTGGAAGATCTAGACAATTTTCTTTTGGAACTTGGTATTAATTTTACTTATATTAAAAGCGAATATAAAATAAAAATAGGTGATAGATATAATTATATTGATTTATTATTATATAACATAGATTTTAATTGCTATGTAGTTGTTGAGCTTAAAGTTACTGAGTTAAAAGCAGAATATGTTGGCCAGGTGCAAAAATATATGAATTATATTGATAAAAACAAAAAAAATATTAACCAAGACAAAACAATAGGTATAATTATTTGCAAAAAAGATAACAAATTTATAATGAAATATTGTAGTGATGAAAGAATATTTGCTAAGGAATATAATTTTATATAGATTATCAACTAGAAGTGATAATTATGTTATATTAGTTTTTATAAAAAAACAAATTTAATTGTTTGACAGGTGATATGGTAAGAAATTATAATAAATATAAGGAGAAATTTTATGAAATCTTATCAAAAATTATTAATAGCTCATGCTTGTGGTCTATATAATGGTATGTCGTATGTTAATTCAGTAGAAGCTTTTTACGAAAGTTATAAACAAGGGTTTAGAAGATTTGAGGTCGATTTATATTTTACTAAAGATGAACAATTAATTTCTTATCATAGTGTTACAGGTTATAATTTTTATCCAGCAGAATATTTTGAAAAAATAAATATGGATCTCATTTTATCAGCTTTAGGGGAAATATCTTTGGTAACCAATTCTTACTTTTTGTTACCGTCTAGCGAAAGAATAATGGCTGATTATCAAACTAGGGGACTAACACCAATGACAGCCGAAACAATGGCTTTATTATGTAAAAAGTATCCTGATGTAGAATTTGTTCTTGATACTAAAAGTACTAGATATGATATTTATGCAAAACAGTATCAAATTATTAAAGATGCTTTTATCAAAGCTGATAGTGATTTTAGTAGAGTTATCCCACAATTTTATAATATAAATATGGCCAAAAGAAGCATTAAAGAGTTTGAATTTTCAAATTCAATATATACTTTATATAAAAAACCTTTTATTGAACGACTAATTTTAAGAGAGTTAAAAGAGTGCCCAGGAATAACTGGCGTAACATTATATAAAAACAGATTAATTCATCATAAAGACTTTTTAAAAAAGCTTCATAAAATGGGCATTGAATGTAATATTCATACTATAGGAACTGCTGAAGAAATAGAAATGTTTAAAAAATTAGGCGTCGATGGTATTTATTCTCATGTATCACCAAAAGAAATGCAACTAAAAAGAAAATAAACATTAACTTGCTAATTTTATTTTGATAACTTATAATTAGTTTAAGAAGAAAGTAGGAGATAAAATGAAAGAAAAATATGATACCTATGCAGCAGAGGAAGAAGCTGTACTTCATGATGATGATTATCCACAAGAAGGACAAAAACCTTCTCCAGAAGAAAAAAGAGTGGAAGAACTACTTAATAGTTTGACTCCAGAAGAATTACAAGAATATGCAGATGATGAGTTAACGAGAGAAGATATTAAAGCAAAGCTTATGGAAATGGTTACAGGAGATTGTCTAAAAACCGATATACCAAAATGTAAATAAAAGCAAAGATTATCTTTGCTTTTAAAATTCATCGTAAAATATATCATCGGGTTTTAATTTAAAAATATTAGCAATTTTCTTAGCAAGACTATAATATAGTCTTCTTTTTTTATGTTCTATTTGCCAATAATAAGGTTTACTAATTCCCAATTTTTTAGCCATTTCATCATAAGAATAGTGATATTTTTTTCTTAATTTAATTAATTTTTCCATACTTTAATTATAGTACTTAGTTTTAAAAAAGCAATAAAATAATTTACAAGTAGTAAACATTAAACATAGCTAATTTAAATAATTATATAATTTTTCTTGTTAGGAAGTGCAATATGATAAGAGGAGAACGTTTAAGAAGTTTAAGACTAAGTAAAAACATGACCCAAGATGAACTTGCTTCTCTTATGGGACTTAAAAAGTCTACTATATGTACTTATGAAAAAGAAAAAAGAAGACCAAAATATGATGTTATTCAAAAATATATGGAGATATTTGGAGTAACAGCTGAATATTTAATGGGTATAGATCATTTATCAGTTAGGGAAGACAAAGAGCAATTTAATTATTTTTCAATGTCTAATAATGAAATAGAACTTATTAAATTATTAAGAGAAAATAAAATGATTTATGATATATTACTTAATGATCCAAAAAGAGGAATGGAAATAATAAAAATTAAGATAGGTTAAAGCAATTAATTGCTTTTTTTTATTTATTCTGTTATAATTACTTCAGTTTTAAAACTTTTTTAACTAAGAAAAGAGATGTTTATGAGCAAAATAAAGATATTTAGTTTGGGCGGACTAGATGAGAGTGGAAAAAACGCCTATGTAGTAGAAGTAGACGAAAGTTTATTTGTTTTTGACTGTGGGATAAAATATGCCAGTGAAAACTTATATGGGATAGATTATATAATTCCTGATTTTGAATATTTAATAAAAAACAAAAATAGAATAAAAGGTTTATTTATTACTCATGGTCATAATGAAAATATGGGAGCAGTAGATGAACTATTGGAGGCTATACCCGATTTAAAAGTATATGCTACTAAATTTACTAAATTTGTATTAGAAAGTGAAGGAGTACCAGAAAAAAACATTGTTTTAATTACTCCCCATAAACAAATAAAATTTGGTGATGTTAGTATTTTCCCCATAAGTGTTAGTCATTCTATTCCTGATGCTGTTATGTATGTTATTAATACTAAAGATGGAGCTGTTTGTTATACGGGAGATTTTATAATTGATCCTTCAATGATGGGGCCATATAATATGGATTTAGGCAAAATAGCTTATGTTGGAAAACAAGGCGTTTTATGTTTGATGAGCGAAAGTGTTTTTAGTGAAAAAATAGGTCATACCTCACCAAGCCATAAATTAACAGACTTTTTTAAAGATACATTAAATCATAATGAAAAAAGAGTTATATTTACCGTTTTACCTAACCATTTATATACCATAAGCGAAATATTTGCAGCTGCTGAAAATATGCATCGTAAGATTATTTTAATGGGCAAAAAATTACAAAATGTTGTTGCTTTTAGTAAAAAGGAAGGCTATTTAAATTATAATGACAAAATTGTTGGTGATTTGAGTAATGTAGATGATGAAGATGCTATTTTGTTAATCAGTGATGATTTAGAAAGACAATACTTTTGTGTAGAAAAAATATTAATGGGATATGATAAATTTATTAAACTAAAATCTAGTGATACAGTCGTTTTCGCTGAACCAAGATATGATAGCAATGAAAAAACTTTTGTTAAATTGGAAAACGACATTGCTGTAGCAGGTGCTTCATCAATAACTATTCCTAAAGATAAAAATATTCTTCATCATGCTTCTAGCGAAGATTTAATGTTAATGATTAAATTAATAAGCCCTAAATATTACATGCCTGTTAAAGGTGAGTATCGTTATATGGTTGGCAATGCTTCTTTAGCAAAGTCTTTAGGAATGCCTGAAGATAATATTATTTTAAAACAAAATGGGCAAGTAGTTACTTTTGTAGATGGGTTATTAAAAGATAGTGGCGAAAGCATAAAAGTAAATGATGTGTTAATAGATGGTAAAAGCAATGACGATGTTGGAGAACTAGTTATAAAGGATAGAGAGATGCTTAGTGAGAACGGAATTGTTTTAATAAGTGCTACTGTAAATAAAAAAGGAAAAGAAATAGTTGCTGGTCCTGAAGTAACTACTAGAGGATTTATTTATGTTAAAGATTCTGGAGAAATGATTAAAAAAATAGAAGAAATATCTTTAGATGTTATTAAAAGAAATAGAACTCCTGAATATGTAGACTATAACAAAGTAAAACAAGAAATAAGAGAAGATCTTGGCAAATATTTCTATGATGAAACGGGATGTAAGCCAATGATAATTGCTGTTATTCAAGAAATTTAGAAGACCTATTAGGTCTTTTTCCTTGCTAAAAAATAGCTTTTAGAGTATTATAATAATATAAGAAAATAGAGGTTTATATGAAACAAAAGAAGGGTTTTACACTAATCGAAGTGATAGTAACAATATCTTTGTTAGCTTTAATTTCTACTATAATTCTTCTTAGTATTTCTTCAGCCAGAGATAAGCATAATGAGGAAGAATGGTTAGATCTAACAGCTAGAATAAAAAGTGCTGCTAGCGTTTATGTTGATAAAAGTGAAGGATTAAAATCTTTAATTTATAGTGGTACAACTGTTTATGTTGCTGTTGAAGATTTGTTAGATTCTGGATTATTAGATGAAAATTATATTTATGATCCAACTGATGGTGTTAGTGTTTTAGATAAGGAAAATGTTGTTTATCAAAGTGTTAAAGTGTTTTTAAATGCTAATGATGCTATTGAATATGTTTATCCTGCTTATACAACTTCTTATGTTACCATTTCTCCTACTAGAGTAAATGGTTATACAGATACAGCCATTGATTATTTAGATGGAGTAAGAGTATATAATGATAATGGTATCGAAGTTGACAATACGGTTTTGACTGATATAACTAAAACTGGTGGAAAATTATATCCAGATACTCATACAGTAGTTTTCCCCACAGCTGGAGAATATACTTTGACTTATACTTTTAATAATATTTCTTATAATAGAACTTATTATATTAGTGTTTTATCAGGAGAAGTTGTTGATCCTACACCGCCAGAACAATTAATAAATCCTGATCAAGTTTATAACGAACCAGGAGAATACACATATCAAACTGTTTTAGAAGGCACTTATACAATTAGAGCCTATGGTGCCGAAGGAGGCAATTCTGGTGGTAAAGGCGGTTATGTATCAGGAAATATTTATTTAGGAGCTGATTCTACTTTAACCTTAATAGTTGGAGGTACGCCTACAAGTGATTATACAGGTGGTTATAATGGTGGCGGAACCGGAACTTATGGTGGCGGCGGAGCAACTATTGTTAAACTAAATGGAGTTACTATTATGACTGCTGCTGGTGGTGGTGGCGGATCTACAGGTGGAGCCGGTGGCGAAGGAAATGCAGCCGGCGGAGCAGCGGTAGAAACTGATACAGAGTTAGAAACAGTAGCTTTAGAAACTGCTCAAGCTGGATCTTCAGGAACCCTTGGTGGAGGAGGCGGATCCGGCAACAAATATGCTATGTGTTTAGAATATGAACAAGTTTATGATTCTTGTGTAACAACTACTAATACTTGTAGTTATGGTTGTGATACATGTAGTAGAGCTGTTTACCAATATTGTTGTGATACAGATGGTAGTACCGAGTGCTTTGAACAATATCATGGTTGTTATGCAGTGGGAGACTGTTCAGCTTGTTCAATAGTCAGGTGGGAAACTTATTCATGCGATTGCTCTGATTGCTTTTATGGATCGCCAACTACTTGTGTAGGTGGTTATGTGGATGGATCTTGTACTAGCCTAGATTCTACTCAAACCAAACCAGGTGTAGGTGGAACAAGTTCAGTTAGTTCAAGTTTTACTGATATAACTATGACGTCGGGATTAAAAGAAGACGACGGTTTAATTGAAATAAAATTAATATCAGAAGGAAGTGGAAGTTAATGAAAAAGATACTTTTAGTAATGGTATTTACTTTATTAGTATTTGGTTGTCAAAAACATTTGACTATCGAAGAATTAGAAGATAAATTAGATGAAATGGCTTCTGAAGCTTTTAAAACAGAAACTTATACAAATATAACTGCTCCAGGAAGTTATGTTATAAAACTTTCTGATTTACTTATATATACCGATACTGAAGATGTTTTTGTAAACCCGGAAACTAAGAATCCTTGTGATAAGGAATCTAGTATGGTTATTTTAGATATAAAAGAAGAAAATGGCGTTTTAAAAAGAACAATATCAAGCACCCTGGTTTGTAACGAATAAATTAAAAAGAAGTTTAACTTCTTTTTTTTTGCTATTTAACATGATATAATTTTTATGGTGAATATAATATGGCAAAGAAAAAAGGGTCAAAGAAAAAAGAAACAGAAGCAAAAGCTTTTAATTATAGTGTTGAGTTAAATGGTTTGTTACTTATTTTGATTGGATTAATTGGGTTTGGTAACTTTGGCCCAGTAGGTAGACTTATTAAAAATTTTGCCATTTTTTTAATGGGAACATGGTGGGTAATAATTTTAGCCTTATTAGTAATTTTAGGCGCTTATATGATTATTAAAAGAAAACTGCCTAAATTCTTTTCTTCTAGATTAATAGGTATGTATGCTTTAGTAATAGTAATATTAATATTTTCGCATATTGAATATAGTGGACTTCCTATAAAAGAAATTTTAGAAACAACGATTGAAAACTTTAAAAGTTCTACTAGCATTATAAATCCTCAAGTTGGTGGTGGATTGATAGGAGCTTTATTTACTTCAGGGTTTTCTTATTTATTTGATGAAACAGGAACTAAAATAGTAACTATTGCTATTTTGATATTTGGTATTGTGATGATATTAGATATTAATTTAGGCTACGTGTTTGAAAAATTAGGAATTGGTACTAAATGGCTGAAAAAGAAATTAAAAGTAAAAAAAGGTGCTAAATTGGATGATGAAGAATTAATAAAGCCAGATGAACCAGAAGACAAAATAGTAATAACTAGTGTAGATGAATTAAAAAGCAATCCCAAACAACCAGTTGAACAACCAACTTCAAATGATTTGACTCCAAGAGTGGGTGAAGCAACAAATTATCAATTACCACCTCTTTCTCTTTTAGATGAAATTCCTAAAGCTGGTAAAACTAGTATAGATTTTGTTAAAAATAACAAAAAGACTGTTGAGAGAGTTTTAAATGATTTTGGTGTTAAAGGTAGAGTTGTTGAAATTCATGTAGGGCCATCTGTTACGCAATTTGAAGTAAAAATAGAAGCCGGGACAAAAGTAAGTAAAATTGTTAGTATTAAAGATGAATTAAAATTAGCTTTAGCAGTTAAAGAAATAAGAATTCAAGCTCCTATACCCGGGAAAAATACCATTGGAATTGAAATACCAAATAGTGTTACGACTTTGGTTAGATTAAAAGAAATATTAACTAATATTCCAAGAACCTTAGAAAATTGTCGTTTGCTAGTTGTTTTAGGAAAAGATATAATGGGTAGATGCCAGTATGCGGACATCTCTAGAATGCCCCATCTATTAGTGGCTGGTAGTACTGGTAGTGGTAAATCAGTTTGTATGAATAGTTTTATAATTTCTTTATTAATGCGGTATACACCATCATATTTAAAATTAGTTTTAATAGATCCTAAAAAAGTAGAGTTTACTAATTATAATGGTATACCTCATTTGTATTATCCAGTAGTTACGGATCCTAGAAAAGCCAGTTTGGCTCTTCGTAAGATAGTAGTTGAAATGGAAAGAAGATATCAGATATTTAGTGAAACTGATGCTAAAAATATTGATGTTTATAATGATCGAATTGAAAAAGAAAATAGAAGAAATCCTGATAAACCAAAAGAAAAAATGCCTTATATTGTTGTTATAATTGATGAACTAGCTGATTTGATGTTAATAGCAGCTAAAGAAGTAGAAGATTCTATAATGAGAATAACTCAAATGGCTAGAGCAGCAGGGATTCATCTAATTGTAGCTACTCAAAGGCCTTCTACCGATGTTATAACAGGAGTTGTTAAAAATAATATAACTACGAGAATTGCTTTTACAGTAACAAGTAATGTTGATTCTCGAACTATTTTGGATATGAGTGGAGCTGAAAAGCTTATTGGTAAAGGGGATATGCTTTATAAACCAGTAGATGAAAATACACCGATTAGAATTCAAGGTTCATATATTTCTGATGATGAAATAAGAAGAGTAGTAGATTTTGTTTCTAAAGAACAGAAAGTTAATTATGTTGAAGAGGACCTAACTCCTATTTCTAAAACTAGTAGTGTTGAAGTAGAGGAATATGATGATCCTTTATATAATGAAATAGTAGAATTTTCTATTAAAACTGGTAAGGTTAGTGCATCTTTATTACAACGAAGATTTAGGCTAGGATATAATAGAGCGGCTAGAATAATTGATCTTTTAGAAGAACGGGGCATAGTAGGCCCAATGAATGGGAGCAAACCGCGAGAAGTTTTAGTAAAATTAGAAGAAAAAGAGTAAACTTGCAATTTACTTTTTTTTTGCGTATAATTACCGTGTGGTGAAAATAAATATGAAAATTAATAAAGTGGAAGACCCAGTAATGGCAGTGCGGATTAGTCAATATCCTAAAGCTAAAATGCCAGAGTTTCTTCTTGTTGGGAGAAGTAATGTTGGGAAAAGCAGTTTTATTAACACATTAATAAATCGCAGGAATTTTGCTAGAGTTAGTGGCATCCCTGGTAAGACTCAAACTCTTAATTTTTATCTTATAAATGATAATTTTTATTTAGTAGATGTTCCTGGATATGGATATGCTAAAGTAAGTAAGGAAGTCCAAAGAAAATTTGGCTTAATGATTGAAGAATATTTAATAAATAGAGAAAATTTAAAACATGTATTTATGTTAGTTGATTATCGCCATAAACCAACTAATGATGATTTGCTTATGTATAACTTCTTAAAATATTATGGGTTAACTGTTACGGTTGTAGCAACCAAATATGATAAAGTTTTACCTAACGATAGAGAAAAACAGAACAAATTAATCTCTAACACGATGAAATTAGCTGATGGTGATAATTTAGTTTTCTTTTCTTCAGTAAATAGAAAAGGTAAAGAAGAAGTTTTAAATATAATAAATGCTAATTTAAACTCCTAGGAGTTTTTTTAAATTGCAAATAAAAAACATATAAGATATAATTAATAATAGGTGATTATATGTTGAAAAATAGAGGTTTTACAATCATTGAATTGTTAGCTGTTATTGTTATTATTGCTGTAATAACATCTATTGCTGTACCTTCTATTTTTAAAATAACTGATAAAGCTAAAACAAGATTATATTGTTCCAAACTAGAAATAGTACAAAAATCCGCTGAAAGATATGCCGATGATAATAGCTTAATTAACACTTGTGAAGTTGATGGAATAGAATATCCTTGTGAAAGCATTACTATTCAAGAATTAATTAATGGTAATTATTTAGATGCTGATGATACTACAGGATCTTTTTTGGACCCACGTGATAAAACTGCTATAAATACTATGGCTATTTTAGTTTATCAAAAAAATGACCGTAGTTATGCTTATATAGCTGATACTGATTGTGAAAGTAGTATTACATCTGTTTTGACACCGTCAGAATTGTCAAATGTTAAACATACCTTAACTGTAAATGCCACTGGTGGAACTTGGAGTGGTACAAGCCCTATTAATATAAGAGAAGGATTAACTACATTTATAAACACTCCAACCAAAGTAGGATATGTATTTAGCGGTTGGAGTGTTACAGGTGCCAATAGTAGCATAACTAGTGGAGTGTTTACAATGGGTACGGAAGATACTACTATAACAGCTAATTGGACAGCCAATAGTTATACTTTAACAGTTTTAGCTAACGGTGGTATTTGGAGTGGTACGACGCCTCAAACTATTGCTTATGGATCTAGTGTAACAATAAGCGATCCTACTAGAGCTAACTATAATTTTACCGGTTGGACAGTATCGGGTACTGGTAGTAGTATGGAAGGAACAACATTTACAATGGGTACGGGAAACGCTACTTTAACTGCCAATTGGGTTGTTAATACTTTTACTTTAACAGTCAATGCTAATGGTGGAACTTGGAGTGGTACGACACCTCAAACTCTTTCACCAGGAGCAACAACAACAATAAATAATCCATCCCGTAGTGGTTATGTATTTACTGGTTGGGGCATATCAGGTAGTGGAAGTATTTCTGGTACAACATATACTATGGGTATGGGAGATGCTACTATAACAGCTAATTGGTTAGCATTTGCTAATATGTATACATATACAGGTAGTAGTACAGTTATAAATGATGGTAGTGGCAATTGGCGTATTAAATTTTTAACAAGTGGAACATTTACACCAGCAGTTAATATGACAATAGATGTCTTCTTAGTTGGCGGCGGCGGTGGCGGCGGAACCGGTGGATCTTATAATTCTGATGGCGGCGGTGGCGGCGGCTATACCAAAACTTATACAAACAAAAGCTTAACAGCAGGAACAAATTATTCAATAGTAATAGGAGCTGGAGGGAGTACGCAAACTAACGGCCATTCTTCATCAGGTTTTGGCTATTCCGCTTCTGGAGGATATGGAACATCATCAGGCACTGGTGGAGCTGGAGGCTCTGGAGGTGGCTCCGGAGCAACTAGCAGTAATACTTGGGGCAAAAACGGTGGAAGCAATGGGGCTAACGGTACTTCAGGATCTTATTCTGGTGGAGCTGGCCAAGGCACAAACACTTATGAGTTTGGCAATTCATCTTTACCAGCGTATTCTGGCGGTGGCGGCGGCGGCGCGTATAATAACCCAGCTCACACTTTCTATGGTGGAGCCGGCGGAGTTATAGGTGGTGGCGCTGGCGGAAGTAGTAGAGGAACTAGAACTGGTGCTAACGGAACAGCCAATACTGGCGGTGGTGGCGGCGGTGGTTCCGGT
>ERZ795048.1314-NODE-1314-length-22631-cov-10.990432_pt1 | contig 22631 bp, 12 predicted proteins | sample MGYA00375132_ERZ795048 | MGnify/ENA primary metagenome ERZ795048 (study PRJEB30177, sample SAMN05720225) | activated sludge metagenome | isolation source: Anaerobic digester | place: Hong Kong | collected 2014-12-17 ... | reverse complement strand
TGCAGAACTGCTCCCGGGTAACTACTCCAGGAGAAACTCCTAAAAACTCCACATCAACTCCGAATGTTTTGGAGGTTTTTGAAAGTCCACTTTCATAGACCAGGAAATAATAAAATCAAATACGGGCATCACCGAATGCTTACAGTTAATAAGGAATACCTAACATCTACAACCATATTTATTGAAATACGAGATGACCGTAAGAAATTCAATTACTTGTATCGGGGAGGGGATTTTTATCTAGCATCAATATATATTATTAGTTAAAATATGTTGTAACAGTTGTTGTATATTTTTTATTCCTATATTTGTGAGACAATTAGGTGCGATTAGTTAATTCACTTGTATTCTTTATGTCATGCCATAATTCTATTCATTAACACAAACTGTTAGGTATCTAGAATTTTTTTTAAACATCAAATCCATTTAATTTGGTTCCGTGAAACAAACTCTGGTATAAATCACCCATGAATTTGATACATAAATATTACTAGCAGGTAGAATTAATGATACCATGACTGCAAGGTGATGAATAACACCATGTTGATGGAAGTGTGAGTTGGATAAGTTAAAATGAATCTATCAAAATAAATCATATGCCGAGAATAAAAATTATTTAAAAGAACATGTTTTGTCGTAATCCGAAACTGTAACAGAACTTAGTATTTCTTTAATGTTTGCTGTATAAGGCCACTCACCTTATCTGTTCTTGTTTAAATGAGAATTTTTTTCGCAGAGATTACAAAAATAATACTAATTTAAATTTAAATCTTATGAAGAGTTACTATGTAAATAACAATCAACAGGAATCTATTGATGGACGCCATCATGAAGTACATGAAGATGGATGTGACTGGCTTAAGAAGGCCCATAATACTACTTTCCTAGGTTATTTCTCTAATTGTAAAGATGCAATGACTGCAGCAAAGAGAATATATCCTAATACAGCTGATGGTTGTTACCATTGTTGTATAGAATGCCATAAAGGATAAACCATTAATGAAAAAGAGATATTAAGAAGATCATCAACACTGTAACCTTCTCTATTTGTGATCTCTCCCAATAAAGGGATAGTTTTCACAGATTGGGAAGGTTACAAAATGCTTTTAGATCTCTTCATCAATTTTTCTTCAGAGCGCAAAAGAGTTTGTTAATATAACCATCCCTGTCATCAGTCATGAACAACACGTGATTGGCTTCCAACTCCTCCTGAGAAATACCCCAACGTAGCTGTGGGTATTTTGTCCAAGAGAGGATGAAACTGTTTAATATGATATCCGGTTTTGCCAATCGTGTTTCTATCTCTTTGATGCGTTGATGAAACAGTAGTTTCTCGCTTGCCGGGCCTTCGTGAAGCAGGCCATGTGGCTCGATAAAGGTGACATATTGTTTGTCTCCGTCAATCATCCACAAGATAAAGTCCGGGTGAAAGTTCCCCGCTTCAAAAAATCCAACCCCTTTCCCGCGACTTAGATTCCGAAGTAAGAAGAGTTCAACACCCTTTTCTTGGAGCTCCCGCTCGTTGGTTTCTGTCCAATCCTTCAAATCGCTCACAAACTGGAACTCACTTTCATTCAACGCTACCGGAAGGATGGTAATCTTTCCGCCCTTTCTCACATGAAAGAGAGGTTGGAATAGATGCATCCCGAAACGGCATGCCTGCAGATCGCCGGATTTTAGTAGTGACTGTTTGTTTTCTTCCAGTTCTTTCTGGAGCTTGGCAATAGCTAGAATCACCTGTTCTTCACTGCCATCCACGATTAACTGATAGAAATCTTCTTTCGGAATGTTGTCATCCCCCGGAGTCAGCTCTCTTAACTCGAGACGAGGCTCAATAAAAGATCGTTTGCAATAGTTGTAATAGTGATCACAGTAACGCTTCAGCAATTCTGTTGCGACTTGTTGCAACAAAAGCACATCCGCAAACTTATGTGGTTCCAATCGGGCAGCGGGCAGATAGAGAGTGTACCATGTCGTATCCGCAAGTAGTTTACGGATACCTGTTTTTTCTATATTCAGGTTGTACCAGCTTCTTTCACGTTTGAACTGTTCGAGCTCGAAATACAATTCATCCATATTCAGCAACGAAAGATGCTTTGCGTTTAATTTTACATCTTCTCTGCTTATGACTGCTGCTCTTCCGTTTGAATGTATGGATTGGATACGCGGATACCAGTCCGATACAACAGGATGCAGTTTCAGGTATTCTGTAAGCTGACCCAGGGTGGGCACCGGAGCATCCTTTTTGAAGTCGTACTCTTTTCCATCATCCGCTTTCCTCTTGGGACGGATAATCTGAAGTTTCTTGCCGAAATCGTAGGTGACATTGAGAGGAATGGTGAAAACACGTCTCCGCTCATTACCGGGTAATCCTTCATCGGCAAGGAATTGGCGGAATTTCTCCATAAAGTCGGCTTCAATGCCGAATACATTCAATGTCTCAAGCTCCTCAATATGTTGGGGCAATGAGGGGGCATAGCTGTGTCCGCTTCGTTTCAGGCTCCAGCCATATCCTTTCAATCGCACTCCACGTCCGAACAGCTGAATGATCTGAGCACCCTCGCTTTTACCCACATGCATCAAACCGAGGGTGCTGACCCGCCAACAGTCCCACCCTTCAACAAATTTCTTAGAACCAATTAAAAGATTGACGGGCGATGAGGACTCCTTCACGCTATCAAACATCGCCTCAGAAAAATCACTATCCGCTATCGTGAGCGACAATTCATTTTGTTTTGCGACACTTTCAATGTGATCGGAAAGAGCCTTGGCGTCACCCACGTTTATCAGTCCAAAAGGTGTTTCCGATGTGCCGACACGCAAAGAGATTTCTCCCGATTCACCCTTCACCCTATCCAAGATCAGATGTCCGCCGCTGTCTGTATTGAACAGACGCTTCAGGATATTTTTATAGAGATCATCGTAAGATAGTCCCGAACCGATCGTTTTAGCCAACCAGGTGAATGAACCTTCAAAAATATCGATACCTTTGCTGTCCATCAGTCCGGTATCCACTCCTGTGCCGGTCAATATTGTTTCCATGTGTTTGAGTGATTTCTCTCGGTCGGAAAGAAAATCGTTGAGGAACAGAATGATCTGGGCAACGTCGGTTGCAACAATCTGCTCATCTTTCCCAAGTTTGTTACCTCCACTCACGGTGCTTCCCACAAACACCCATAAAGGTTTCTCAATATTGAAAGGTGTCAACAGTTGCTTTTTACTGTCGTAAATATCCAACTGTTGATAGAATTTTAAAAGGCAGGCTGTCAGGTATATGGATTTGATCTCGTGATCATTTGATTCAGGCAAATTCAGGATCTGGTAATCTTTCCCGAATCCATCTTCGTAGAACCAACGATAGGAGTAATCAAAGACAACGGTCTTCGCATAATTATCTTCATGATCTGTACCGGAAACAGCCTGATCGAAGGTTGCCGAATATTCAAAGGCAAACCCTTTTTCACACAACATGGCACGGTTCTTATACCATGCATTTTCATCGGTCTTGGCATTGGTTCCTGACAGGCCGCGATGACCTTCATCAACCAGCAACAAGTTTTGGTCGCCAAGACTGCGAGTCGCGATCGTGTTTGGACCCTCTTTCTCTCCCAGCTTGGTAATCTCCAGCACATCCACTCTGTTCATTCCCTGTGCCTGTGTGAAGAGGTTGTGTCCCTCCTTCGAGAAGTTCGATGCACCAATGTTGCTCTCCGCAAACTCACCAATATGCTGTTCACTCAACCTTTCGTTGGGAGTTATCAGAATAACCCGTGAAAGATCATGCTCTTTGCCATATTGCTTCGAATAATACTTGTATTGTAGGTAGTTGACATGCATCAGCAATGTCTTTCCTGATCCCGTAGCATTCTGTAAGGAGAGCTTGTTCAGTTCTTCTTCCTTGAAATGAGCCATATCGGCATACTCCGGCCAGCGAGTATTAAAGCGATCCACATATTCGTTCAGTGATGCGAGTATAGATTCCCGGTTGCTGAAATAACGGTCGAGATATATCTCCACGAAGAGCAGGGATAGCCATTGGTAATACTTCCATACCACCGGGCGATGACGCATTTCGTTGATCGCCTGGGTATGCTTTACGATATTCTCCTCATAGGCAAGCAACTGCTCTTTACTCAACTTCGTTTTATCATCCCAAAACAGATCACTGTTTACCAGTGCATGATAGAAGTGATGCAAGTTATCCTTATCCAATCCTTCCTGTCTGGAATCACGAATAGGTTCTGCCAGCTTGTGAAATGGGCGCTTCTTTTCATCCTCCCGTAGTGGATCTATTCCAAACAAGCTTATGAGCCACTGATTCAAGAGAAGCTTATCCCTGAATTTGTGAACCTTTGGTCCTTTTGATTTTCTTTTAGCCATTATGCCTCCCCTTCAACATCCCACATACGCTTGTGAAACTCTTCTTCAATCAACCGCACTTTCCAGTTCTCATCATCCTTCCTGAGGTTAGGAAGATTGTTGGAGCCGTTCACATAGATCGTGTCATATTCAAAGTCTCGGGTTGAGATACGGTATTTTTCAAACCATTCATCCAGCATCAGATTGTCTTCTTCCAGGTTGCCTGTAAGCTTTCGCCACACAATTAATACGCGCTCTTTGATACCGTTATTCGGATTCATGCGATCGGCAGGTACCCATCCTTCCACTTTTCTGAACCACCATTTCCCATCAGCATCCAATTGAATTTTTCCATTCACCACCAGTTTGGTGTTTTGATCCTCCGGAAGTTCCGGATCTTCTTTCCTTGTAAAGCTGGCTGAGAATGTCTGTGGCGCTGCCATGTTTTCCAGGCGAAGACCGATAAGATAATTGAAAGTCTCGATCAGGTCGATCTGTTTCTCAACCTGTTCATCGCTGCCTGGCTTTTTGATCTTCAAAGTATAGGCTGTAGGATCAGTGAATGCGTCAATGTTCAACAGCGACTGGCTCCCCCTTGTCTCCACATTGAGCAGGTAGTGCAGCATAAAATCCTCTTTTAGGGATGGATTACTTTCTATCGCTCTATTGCGATCAGGATTATCGTCAAATTCAAGGTTATTCAACGTGTCTTCGTAGGATTCAAGACGGATATACTTGAAGCATTGTGATATACCCGTGTCTCGGCTTGTCGGTTTGCCGTCTTTCCATTCAGATGAGTAGATAACTTTTGTAATACGAGGTTTCATCGTAGTGTCAAAATGTACTCCCATTTCTACAAGAATATACTTCCTAACTATCTCATCTTCACGAAACAAATTCAACAAAGCATGGCCTGTAGTCCCTGATCCGGCAAAATAATCCATCGTAATTGAATTATTCATTTGAGTAACGGCTCCAACAATTTCTTCATATAATGAAACAGGATGGCAATATGGAAAACTTATACCTAAACCATCTGTCCAAAATTTCCCTTTTTTTGCATCTACTAATATGGATGGCATTTGCCTAAATTTATCCTCTGTCAGAAATGCTTTGTGTTGTGGCTGCGACGTTTCATCAGGGCCAAATAAAATCAATCCATTTGCAATCATATTCTTTAGAGTCTCAGGTGTTCGTGAAAAGCCATTTGGTGGCATTGCACATGGCAAACCGGTTGTCGGATGAATGAGAGGTTCATGGAATTTTGGATCTTGTCTGGGTTCTGGAGCACGAAGACTCACTCCTCGGTAAACTCTACCTTCATCATCAATATATCTGTATGCTTTTTCACCCCCACTTAATTCATCATTCGTATTGATCCATTCTGAGAACTCTTTTCTAGTACTTTCAGTAACGCCTCCATTCTTTTTAATTAAAGACGCTGCTTTTGATATCATGGATAATATTGTTTTATTCCTTAAGTATAATGTGCCCTTCTCGTATGAACGTGCAATTATGTATTCGTGCTGATTTGCAACTCCATTGCCCCCATTCATTGGATTGCGTTTATCCCAGACAATAGTTCCAGAATTTATTAATGAGGTATTTTCAAATATATTAAAAAGATTTTCATATTCATTTTCATCAATATGACACAAGTATGAAGCATCTTTGGATAATAGATTGATTGATGATAATATTCTATTTTCCATCAATGATAACCAGCTTGAATGTTTATAACTGTTTTTGTATAAAAAACCACTAGTATCTGTATTATATGGTGGATCGATATGGACACAATTCAACTGATCCCGATATCGCTCTTGCAAAAGATTCAACGCCTGAAAGTTCTCCGAATGAATCAACAACCCATCACACTGCTCATCAAAATTCTCAATCGATTCAATCAGCTTTGCTTTGAATTCATCATTGAAGAAAGCAGTATCCAGTACCAGCTTGTCATTCGCCTTAAGAAATTCCACTGTCAACGGCACTGTATAAGAGATTTTTTCTTCTTCAAATAACTCTTTGTCCTTTTTCTCCGCTCCTTCTTGAGATACCCCAATTTCATCGATAGCAAAAAGCTTTATCCACTCCTCCCGTTGTGCGTCGTTAGAGGCAATCTCATTGTACAATTCTTCGGGAACACGATCGAGCGTGATACAGTAGTTTGTTTCGGTGACAAACTTCTTTTTCAACCATAGCTTCTTTTGGAAATCTTCAAGTTGGGCTAGAAAGTCAATCAGCTTGGTGGCTATCTTGCGCATCACCTTGATCTTTGCCAGATAGCTTTCTACTGCTGGTGCGTCGGCAGTCTCAATGTCGTCGAGGCGCATCACCTCGTTTTTGATATAGAAATCAAGTTCCCGCTTGAGGAAGCTACCCAGGTCTTTGTGAATGAAGTAGTCACGGGTATTACGTGCGGTGTATTGGTTGATGTATTTTGTGAGAAGCGGTCGGTTGGGAATCTTGTCTGTTGGGGCAGACAGGTTCAATGCACTGATGTAATCGCTCTCTTTGTCAATTTGTGATACAGATTCTGTGATTTTAAGGGCCATTGCAAGATTCGGCATATCACCTTTGTTCAGGCTTCTGCCAAATTTCTCTTTGAGTGCCTTTTCTGTCTCCGGTTTCACCTCGTTCTTACCACCCGGTAAGGATTTGTATTCAAAATAAACAACCAGTTCTCCACTATCATTGAACTCGACCGGCTTCTCTTCGTTTAAAACGAAGAACCGTTTCTTCTCCTCTGATTCTTTCACATTCCCATGCTCACCCTCACTGGCATCTACGATACGGAAATGGACCTTTAGTGGTGTTTCCGGTATACCGTTTAGGACTTTCACATCATTAGTCATCGTCCTGATTTCAACTGCCTGACTGATATCAAAGCTGAAATTGGAAAAGTAGTCTGCCGTTTTCACATAGTACTGATCCGCATTGGCCCAGTGCAGTTTTACTTCCTCGCCGTTGTACGGGATGGCAAAGGGAGCTGCTTTTCCGGCACTCTCACGGGCATAATAACGACGCGATACAAAATCGCCATCGTCATAATAACGTTCAAAAAAACGATACAGATGATCATATACATCAGCTTCGGCAGTTGCTCCATCACGTAGTGCTTCATACCTGGCTCTTGCCTCCATCACTTTAGGTGACTGTTCAGGATCGGAAGCGCCATATTCTTTCGCTGCTTCCAATTCACGGGCAATGTTTGCCTCCAATTCAGCTTTTCTGGCTTCATCAATTTGTCCGAATGCATCCTCGATAATTTGTAATAGATCTTTCTTTATAAAGGATTCTATTTGCAATGCTTTCGTCTGTATGATGCGATAAAATCCAAAGTCAAGATCCGGTTGATCCAATTGGAAGAGTTCTGTTAATTTATTTAGTAACCGTTCCCGGAGTTTTTTTGTATTTGACATATAATTGATATCCTTTATGTTTTGTCTGTTTATTGTTGTAAAACTTGCTTGTCCATACCTATCGAATTCGATAGGTTTAAAAAGAAATTTTTCTTAATCAAATTACTTCCCAGTGAATTGTAAAAAGAGTTTCTCTTTCTGTTTTTTGCTCCATCCGCCTGGTCAATTGGTCAACCAGCGAATCCCGCTTTTCTGCAATGTCATCTTCCACATTAAAAATCATCTGTTGTTGCTTACGACGCAAGGTCTCAAGTTTCTTCAACTCTGCCTGAAGATCTGCCTGCTCTTGCATCGTCGGCGCCAATCTGACCTTTCTGCGAATGTCTGATATCTTCCGCTTCGTGTCATCCATCTCTTTGGCTGCAGCCTTCTCCATGTCCTCTGCCCATTTATCCAGCTGTATGCATGCTTCGGACAGATGCTTGTTGTTCTCTTCAAGGTTCCTGGCAATCGTGGCTCTAACGTGCCTTTCACTGTCAGCATCCAGCCGCTTGTCTATCTGTTCTGGAATGGAGATCTCCTCTTGAGCATACCCTATGCAGTTGAAAAGCTTTTCAGTGGTCTCCTGATCAAGATTCACACCTGAGTCATCTATCGCCGAGAACAAAAGGTATTCTTCCGATTCGAACGAAGTTATCTTCAGTTTACAGAGTGTCAGCCAACCTGATTTTCCCTTCAGGCTTTCAATAACTGATATCTTTGTAGGATTGTTGGAGATATCAAATTGTACTTTTGAAACGGGACAGGATAACTCCTTACCGCGTTGAACAACATGTTCGCCAAGCGGGTGGGCAAGCCGATACAAGAACTCACTGTTCAGTACTTCCTTGCCTTTCGTGACAAGATGATAAGTGCCCACTCTTGCCTCCTTGATGAGTGGTTTGTGTAGATCGAACGAGTGAGAGGCGTCATGAAATGTGGCATCTTCGTTGAGCACATACCTGGTTACTGCCCAGAATTGCTTTCCGATCCGGTCAAGTTTCTCCTGGGTCCCAATCAGACTACCGCTCAATCTTTCATGCACATCCTCATCAAAATGCTCCAAAAGCGCTTTCCGGGTATCTTTCAACTTGGCCTGAATAGACTCCTCCAACTCTTTTTGAAGTATGGCAAAGGCATTCTTTATCTCTTTTTCGCTTCTGCACTCCTGATAGATATCCAGGACGCGTCGTTCAAAATCCACACCGGATTCAATGGTGCCCAATACCTCGTCAGAGGCTCCAAACACACCGCTAAACAAGTTGAATTTGTGTTCAAGCAGCTCATATACGCGCTTGTCGGCAGCATTCTTTTCATTCAGGAAGTTGATAACAACCACATCATGCTTTTGTCCGTAGCGGTGACAGCGCCCAATACGTTGCTCTATTCGCTGGGGGTTCCATGGTAAATCGAAGTTGATAACCAAAGAGCAAAACTGCATGTTCAATCCTTCAGCACCGGCTTCGGTGGCAATTAAAATCTGCGCACTGTTTTTAAAGTGATCGAGAATGGAAGCCCGCATATCTATTTGTCGGGATCCACTGATCCGTCCGCTCTCTCTGTTTTCTTCCAGCCAGTCGCTGTATATCTTAGCGGTTGATCCATCTTTGTTGGTCCCATTAAAAGTGACAACCTGACCTGAATAACCATGGTCATTTAGATGATGTAACAGCCAATCCTGGGTTCTCCGTGATTCGGTAAAGATAACAGCCTTTCGCGCTGCACCCATATCATCCATTTTCTGAAAACCCACATCAAGCGCAGTCAGCAGTGCTTTTGATTTCGTGTCTATTCCAATGCTCAGTGCCCAATCGATGTATTGGTCAATCTCTTTTATTTCAAACTCCAGGCGCTTGATGTCTATCTTCTCCTCCTCGACAGTATCTTCGTTTTCCGGAATAATTTCGCTTGTGTCATCCTCTTCATCTTTCAATATTTCATCCAAAAGATCTTCATCTATTGCTTCCTGCTCAATCAAAAGCTCAGTGACAGAACTTCCACTTTTGGCCTTTTCTAACAATCCCGTTAATCGTTCTCTGATTATCTTGAGGGTACCTGCAAGTGCAATCGGAGAAGAGGCCAACACCTTACGAATCAACAAAATAAGCAGGTGTTTTTGTCTAGTGGGAAATGCGTAGGTGTCGTCACGCTGCAAATAATCTGAGACAGCTTCGTATAGCTTGTACTCCTGTTCAGTGGGTTTAAACGGACGGGTAATCAGCTTGCGTTCAGTGTAGGGAACATATTCGCTCACCTGACTTCGAAGTGTGCGCCAGCAAAAACCTTGCAGGCGATCACGAAGACCGGAAATGTCGCCTCCATTGTTCATGTATTGTGTCCTGAATGAAGCCAGTTCCCCAAAGATGTTTTCGTCTATCAGTGTTGAAAGGCCATACAGCTCAAGCAAGGAGTTTTGTAGTGGAGTGGCTGTTAAGAGTAATTTCTTTCTCTCCAATGTAGCCTGTCGGATGGTTTGACCTATCCGGTTGCTTTCTCTATAGGCATTCCTCAGTTTATGTGCTTCGTCGATTACAACAAGGTCCCATGGGATGGCACGAATGTCCATTGCCTTACTGGCCACGAAATGCATCGAGCAGATGAGTATTTTCCGTTCTTCAAAAGGATTGGGATTCCCGTTGTTTTGTGAATCCCGATAGGTCTTGGCATCGAGTATCTGGCTGGGGAGATTGAATTTCTCTTCCAGCTCCACTGCCCATTGTTTGCGTAACGATGCAGGGCTGATGACCAATATTTTTCTGCTGTTTTCCGCCCACTTCTGACAAATAACAAGACCGGCTTCGATGGTTTTGCCAAGCCCTACTTCATCGGCCAACAAAACGCCTTTTGATAAGGGGGATCGCAATGCGAACAATGCCGCTTCAATCTGATGTGGATTCAAATCAACACAAGAATCAAACAAAGCACGACCAAGACGGTCTACTCCTTTGCCTCCTGCACGCGTCAATTCATGAGCAAAATACTTGGCATGGTATTGTGTAGGTAAAGTGCAATTATTTGATGCCATTTATATTTGAACTTATTATAGAAAGTGTTTTAATTTGAGGTGATATCAATTGTGAACTTACCTCAATGAATACAATTTATGATTTGTCTTTATTCTTCACTTCTTAATAAAAAACCATCTTATCATATTAACCTTTAAGGTTTTCGATGATATGAAGCATAATCCAATTGCATACATTTTTCGGGAGATGATTCCAACAACGAAATTACGGAAATATTTCAGAGATACAAAATCATTAGCAAACAACTACTCCTTAAAGGATCTGTAATTGGTTTTAAAAAGTCAGCTGTTATTCTTTCTCATAATTCTTTACTCGTTCTTCCTGGTTTCCCTCAGCACTTCCATCGTGATTTCCCAATGCTCGTTGTTCGAAATGCGCTCCTCACCTCTCTCCTTCAACCTCTCCTTTATCCTGCGGGCGATTTCCTTGTCCTGCTCATCTGTCATCGTTACTGAAGCATGAAGGTACCCGGGCTTCCCATAGACTCCCCATGTCACTCCTACCATTTTGTAATTGCCCATGATGATATGTTTTTAAAGTTGAATTCTGTGTTCATATTTTCAAATCTGATGCCGCTTAATTTAGCAAGGTTTTGAGTCAAGTAGCAAAGATTTGAATAAAGTTTGACAACTTGTGTCATTAGCGACAATTCTCACATAACTATTATTAGTTTTGATACCTAATTTCTATCGTAATTATTACAGTTTAAACAAATGAGAGATTAACCTACAATTGCAACCTGTAATTCGAAGGAGTTAAACCGGTGGTTCTCTTGAAAAGTCTGTTGAAATAGTTGACATTCTCAAACGACAGATCGTAAGCGATATCCTTAATTGATTGATTGCTAGTAAGCAGCATTAACTGAGCTCTTTCAATCTTTTTTTGGTTGATATACTGTATCGGTGTAACATGCATATCCTTTTTAAACAACCGGATAAAGTGATCTTTCGACAAGCAACATATATCAAGCAACTCTTCAATTGAAATTTGTTTGTCAATATTCTTACGGATATGTCTAATGACCTGTAAAATACGGTCGTCAACCACATCATACTTGTTTCTTGAATGTACCATGAAGCGCGTCAGTAACTGAAACAATATTCCCTTTGTTTCCAACATTGCATAGTTTGGTTTATGTGTCTGATAATTGATACTACTGATAAGATGTGATGTATTGTCGTATTTTAAAGGATCATAATGATTCAAAGCACTATCAGGATTGATTTTATAAAGCCTTTCAACCAACAATTGATCAATAGTTGTTGCACTGATCTCCACCGGATACATTAAATCTTCCAACACACAATAACTTGTTGTTTGATTTTCATAGATGTGCATGTAATAGAGTACAAAGTAATCGTTGCATTCATAACTATGCAAGGTGAAAGGTGGTATCATATACAAATGATTCGGCTCTAACACCTGAATTCTCTTGTTAGGCAAGTGCAGTCTTGCTGAACCCTCCTTTACCAGATAGATCCTGGCAAAAGGACTTTTAACGTTTTTGTAATTCCAGTCTGCTTGATGAACGGCATAACCGATGTTTAGCAATATTAGCTGCAACGAGTCTATTTCATTCATACCTGTCAATTATAAAGATACATATACTAAAAACTTAGGAAACAAAGGTATTTTAAAATATCGATATAGTTCTATCTATTGCAGAAAAGATTCTACAATTTAAACAATCATATCGCATAATTTTGCAATTAATTAATTGTTAATTATAATGCTTCGTTCTTAAAATATCAAGGTACAATCAATTCTAAAGGTAAGGTCTTATACTCATATTTTTAAACATTAATAAATTTAATTATGAAACACAAAAGATTTTTTGGATCTATCGTTTCCATGAGAAACTATGCGATTCTATTGTGTTGTTTCTTTTCCGGTCTTTTATCTGCACAAAACCTGCAGGTGATTACAGGGGAGGTAACAGATGCAATGGGAGAACCTCTTATTGGTGTAAGTGTATTGGTGAAAGAAACTTCCAGCGGTTCCATTACGGATATAGATGGGAAGTTTACGGTTAATGCTGCCATTGGTCATACACTGCAATTCAGTTATGTGGGGTATACAACACAGAATTTGGTAATTGCTTCAACGGCTCCGTTAAAAGTCATCTTGGCAGAAGATACGCAACGTTTGGAAGAATTGGTGGTAGTAGGTTATGGTACACAAAAGAAGGTTAACCTTACCGGCTCTGTTTCATCAATCTCTGCGAAAGAACTTGCGAATAAACCGGTTATGTCTACCTCTCAAGCCTTGGCAGGTTTGGCTCCGGGTCTGAGTGTATTGACAAACTCCGGAATTCCGGGTGCCGGAGCATCGGTAAGAATCCGCGGTACCGGCACCTTCTCCAGTGCGGGGAACAGTCCACTGGTGTTAATTGATGGTTTGGCCGGTAATATTGATGATGTTGATCCTGCTGATATAGAAAGTATCTCATTCTTGAAAGATGCTGCCTCGGCTTCAATTTATGGCAACCGTGCAGCGAATGGTGTTGTCTTGATTGAAACGAAGAAGGGTGCAGAGGGCACGACAAGCATTACTTACAACAGCTCTTTCGGTTGGCAAAAAGTAACTGAAATGCCCGATTTCCTTCCTTCTTGGGAATATGCTGAATATTACAACATGGCCATGAGAAACATGGGACGTCAGGATGCCTATACAGCAGATCAGATTCAGAAATATAAAGATGGTAGCGATCCAGATAATTATCCAAATGTAAATCACTTGGAATGGCTGATGGAAAGTGGTTCCGGTTTCCAGCACCAACACAACGTCAGTGTTCAGGGTGGTAATGAAAAAAGCAGCCATCACGTATCATTGGGCTATCGCAATCAGGAAGGTATGACTGCAAACACGAACAATGAACGCATGACTGCTATGGTAAGCTTGAAAAGCGAAATTGCCAAGGGCTTGATTATGAACATCAACTTAAATGGATACAATAACAGGTACAATGCACCCAACGGTTCCGGTGGTATTGGTTCAATTATTGGCTATTCGGTTCGTGAACCGTCTATCTATGCAGGTCAAAAGTCTGATGGTAGCTTCGGTTATCAAGATAACTATAGCCCTGAAGCTTGGTTGAACAGTGAATCGTTTGTTAAAAATATTGGTCGTAACGTGAGAGGTATCGGTCAATTAACCTGGAATACACCCCTCAAAGGCCTCTCTTTGATTGGTAAGGCAGGCGTAAGTTACTGGACCGGTTTTAATAAAAACTATGTAGCTCTAACTTACTTCGATGAAAATAAAACAGTAGGTCCGGCTAACTTGTCAATAGATTCATACAACAATACCTATACTACTTTTGATGCAATGGCTACTTATGAAAACCAAATAAAAGACCATTCATTTAAAGTATTGGCAGGCACCTCTGTGGAACAATCGGCCGACAGAGGTTTGAACGGATATCGCAATACATTTCCCAATAACTTCTTATATGAACTCTCTTCCGGTGATAAATCTACTGCAAACAACAATAGCTGGTTAAGTGAATATGCATTGCTTTCTTATTTCGGTCGTGTGAATTATTCCTATAAGGACCGGTATCTGGCAGAAGGTAACGTTCGTTACGATGGTTCTTCACGTTTTGCCAAAGATAGCCGTTGGGGTTTCTTCCCATCGGTATCACTGGGTTGGCGTCTTTCTGAAGAAACATTCTGGAAAGAAAGTAAAATCTCAGATCTGTTCGATAATTTGAAGTTCCGTGCATCCTATGGTGTATTGGGCAATCAAAACATTGGCACCTATCCCTACCAACAGACCTATGCATTGGGGCATGACTATGTGTTTGGTACTACATTATTGTCAGGGGCGTACTTGCCTACATACAAAAACCAAAACATTACATGGGAAAAAACAGCCATTACTGACTTTGGTGTTGACATCTCTTTGTTCAACGGAGCTTTATCCAGTACAATTGATTACTTCTATAAATATACATCTGACATTCTTTCATCTGTTGAAGTAGCCGGTATTATGGGACGTGGTGTAGGTGAATCCAACGTGGGTGCCGTATCGAATGAAGGATTAGAAGTGATGTTGACTTACAATGGTAAAATTGGGAATGACTTCCGATTCTCCGTTAGTCCTAACTTCACATGGGTGAAGAATGCTGTTGAAGAACTTTCAGATGGTGCTACTCAACAACTTAACAACAACCGTATTGTAGGAGAACCTTTGGGTATTATCTACGGTTATGAAACAGACGGTTTATTTGTTGATCAAAAAGAAATTGATGATGCTCCCGCTCAATTGGTAGGTAAAAGCAGCTTGAAACCCGGTTATGTGAAATATAAAGACATCAGTGGTCCCGAGGGGGTACCTGATGGCAAGGTAGATGCGAATTATGACCGAAAAGTTTTAGGAAGCACAACTCCTACGTTCTACTATGGTTTGAACTTGAACGCTTCCTACAAAGGATTTGATTTCGCAGCTTTGCTGCAAGGATTAGGTGGCCACAAACGTTTGATCGGTTCGTATATGGCTTACGCTTTCTACAATGGTGGCCAAATTCAACGTTGGCAAGCAGATAACAGCTGGACAAAGGAAAATCCAAACAAGTGGGCCGAATATCCCCGTATTGAAACACTCAATATGAATCACCCCAGTTTGCAGACTTCAGATTACTGGCTCCGCAATGCTTCATTCTTACGGGTGAAAAATGTTCAAGTAGGTTATACATTGCCTAAGGTATTGACAAATAAGATTGGTATTGAACAACTGCGTGTCTATTTAAGCGGTCAAAACCTCTTCAACTTCAGTAGCTTTTATAAAGGATGGGATCCTGAAAATGAAATTGGCACAGGTGATGCTCCCAACTACTACCCATTGAATGCTATTTACTCATTTGGTTTTAATTTCAAATTTTAAAAACTAGAACATCATGAAAAGATTGAATAAATATAGTAGTTACGCTACAAAATTATTGGTTGTAACTTTACTGACAGTTGGAACTGTGGGTTGTTCTGATTTTTTGGAACTCCAACCTCCTGCAGAAATTTCGGATGCCAACTTCTGGACCGGTGAAGGCGATGCTAAATTGGCACTGGTAGGCTGTTACAGATTTAGCAGCGGTTGGTCAAACGATAACTTTGACTCGGCACAAGGTCTTCTTTATTTAGACTTCAGCGGTGGAAACGGTACTGAAAAAGAAAACTTTACCACCAATATGGCAAGCAGCAATACGGTAGCTACCAACGGTAACCTGAACTGGTACTGGAGATCATCCTACGAAAAGTTGGCTAAGTACAATACATTCCTGGACAACATCGGTACCTGCCCGATGGATGAAAACAAGAAGACACAATGGATTGCTGAAGTAAAGACTTTGCGTGCTTATTTCTTGTTCAATTTGGCTTTCTATTTTCAAAACGTACCCATGCCTTTAACAACTATAAGCGTAGAAGAAGCCAATACAATGGCACAATCTTCTCAAGCAGATGTGTATGCACAAGTAGAAAGTGACTTAAAAGAGTCTATCAGCGTGTTGCCCTTGGAACAGAAAGATGCAAACCTGGGTAGAATCTCTAAAGGTGCGGCACGCACTCTTCTGGCACGCTTGTATTTGGCACAAAACAAGTTTGCAGAGGCCGCTGCAGTATTGAAAGATATCATTGATTCTAATGTGTATGCATTGGATCGGAGAAACGGTGACGACAGTTACGAGAAATTCTTCCATGATGGTGGAGAGACAAGTCCTGAAGCTATCTTCTCCATTTTAGGTCTGAAAGATAAGTTTACCAATGTTCGTTACATCTATATGCTCCCTGAAATGGCAGGTGGATGGCATCAGTTTGCAGTATACAATGAATTGGTGAAATCCTATTTCGCTGCCGATGGTAAGAGCATCGATGAATCTGAAGTTTATGATGACAATGATCCATACGTCAATCGTGACATTCGTCTCTATGCTTCTGTATTCTTGCCTCCACTGGGAACTTATCCCGGGACTACTTTCAAGGGTAAGACCTATAATTGTTATCTTGGCCCTAACACAGCCGACTCTTATAACAGGTATACATTGTTCAATGGGTATTGCCCTAAAAAAGGAGCCGACCCTGAATTTACAGACATTTGGAACAACTATACCCACACTCCTTTGATGCGATATGCTGAAGTATTGTTGTCATACCTGGAAGCAGTAAACGAAGCCACTCCCGGTGCTGTTGATCAAGCATTGTTGGATGTGACAATCAATGATGTCCGTGATCGTGTAAAGTTACCAGGTTACTCCAAAGCTGAATTGAGCAGCCAGGAAGCCGTTCGTGAAGCTGTACGTAAAGAACGTCGTGTTGAGTTGGCATTTGAAGGTCTTCGTTATTTCGATGTGTTGAGATGGGGAGTAGCCAAGGAGTTGCTAAACCACACTTTTACAGGGGTAAAACTGTCCGATGACCCTTCTGCTCCCAACTACCGTGGTAGTGGTTCAAGTGCTTCTCCTGTGGATGAGGATATGTACTACCAGTTTGAAAAACGGATGTGGTCAGATCATAACCGTTATTTCCCGATTCCACAAAATGAATTGAATGTAAATAAAAATCTGAAGCAGAATTCTGGTTATAATTAATAGAATGACAATTCTATGGCTGTAGAAGGATATGAAGTCAACAAATTCCATGGTCCGACCAAACGTTACTGTCGGACCATGGATCTGAAGAATGATCCTGTATTGATTGCTGAGTACATAAGAAGACACAGCAAGGAGAATGCATCTCCCGAGATTAGGGAAGAAATTCGTTCGATTGGCATTCTCGAAATGGAAATATATATTTGGAACAATCGCTTGTTTATGATTGTAGAAACACCTATTGACCTTGATTGGGATACTGCTATGAATAAACTCTCTACCCTACCCAGGCAACAAGAGTGGGAAGATCTAATGTCTGTATTTCAGCAGTGCAATGAGGGGGATGCGGCTTCCGATAAATGGAAAATGATGGAAAGAATGTTCCATCTGTATGAATAGATTATCTTTGTGTAGAAAGTGGGCACATCAATGAGTACCCTCTTTCTGCAATTATAACTCAAACAACTCTAAATCAAAATAAAATGAAGATATTGAAAACAATTTACCGGGCTCTCCTGCTACTTGTCTTGTTGAGCTCTTGTTCGCCCAGTCATGAGAAAGCGCTGGAAGGGATGTATGAACCTACGTGGGAATCGCTCGCGCAATACGATCAGGCTCCTGATTGGTTCAGAGATGCGAAATTTGGTATCTGGGCTCATTGGGGCCCGCAGTGTCAACCGGAACAGGGGGATTGGTACGCCCGGTTCATGTACGACGAAGGCAGTCATCAATACAACTGGCATGTGGAAAATTACGGACACCCCTCAGAGGTTGGATTCAAAGATGTCATCCATTCATGGAAGGCTGAAAATTGGAATCCCGATGCGTTGATGGCACTCTACAAACGAGTCGGTGCACAATATTTCTTCACGTTGGGAAACCATCACGACAACTTCGACCTTTGGGATAGTAAATATCACGAATGGAACGCTGTGAACCTGGGACCAAAGAAAGATATCGTGGCAGGATGGGAGAAGGCTGCTCGTGCCAACGGAATGTATTTTGGAGTCAGCATTCACTCTGCTCATGCATGGACCTGGTATGAAACAGCGCAGAGATCCGACAAGGAGGGTCCTTTTAAGGGCATTCCCTACGATGGAACACTTCAGAAGGAGGATGGAAAAGGAACATGGTGGGAAGGCTATGATCCGCAGGAATTGTATGCACAAAATCATCCGTTGAGCGAAGAGAGCCATAATACAGGCCGTATTCACAGTCAGTGGGGTTGGGAAAACGGTGCTGCTGTTCCTTCAGATGATTATTTCCAGAACTTCTTTGACAGAAACATCGACATGATCAACAAGTATAACCCCGACCTGATCTATTACGACGATACAAGCATGCCGTTGTGGCCTGTCAGTGATGTGGGCTTGCAAGTTGTTTCTCATTTCTACAATAAAAGCATCCAGGAAAATAACGGAGCCAACAATGCTGTCGTCTTTGCCAAAATACTGACGGAAGAGCAGAAAGAATCTTTGGTGTGGGATGTGGAGAAGGGTGTTCCTGATGAAATTCAGGAGAAACCATGGCAGACATGCACTTGTCTGGGTAGCTGGCATTACGACAGATCAATCTACGACAATGACCGATATAAATCGGCAAAAACGGTGGTGCACATGCTGATTGACATCATCAGTAAGAACGGCAACTTGCTCCTGAGTGTTCCCATGCGGGGAGACGGAACGATCGACGACAAGGAGGAGGCGATCCTGAATGAGGTGGCAGCCTGGATGGATGTAAACAAAGAGAGTGTCTTTGACACGCGACCCTGGAAAATCTTCGGCGAAGGACCGGTGGCTGAATCCGTGAATCCGCTCCAGGCTCAAGGCTTCAATGAAGGGAAACACCAGCCATACAGCGCTGAAGATATCCGGTTTGTTACAAAAGGAAACCTGCTCTATGCCCATGTGATGGCCCAACCGGAGAATGGTGAAGTGCTGATTAAATCACTGGCAGAGGGGAATCCACTGTTTGAACAGGCAATCAATGACGTTTCCATCCTTGGTGTTGATGCCAAACCTTCGTTTGAAAGGAACAGTGAAGGGTTGGTGGTGACCCTTCCAGCAGAGATGGAGTCGAGTGAAATCTCTTTCGTGATCAAGATAGATGGAATATAGAGAAATAGGAACAACCGGGATGATGGTCTCCAAAATTAGTTTTGGAGCCTCATCCTTAGGCGCAGTTTTTCACCCTTTGAAGGAAGAGTCCGGAATCAATGCAGTTCATACAGCGTTGGACAACGGGATAAACTTTATCGATGTATCTCCCTACTACGGGCACCTAAAAGCTGAAACAGTTTTGGGTAAAGCATTGAAAAGTGTTGACCGAAATCTTTACTATCTCTCTACGAAAGTGGGGCGGTACGGCAAGGATGGAAATAACAGCTGGGATTATTCTGCTGTAAAGGCCAGAGAAAGTGTTTATGAGAGTATGGAACGATTGAATGCCGATTGTATAGACCTGATCAATGTGCACGACATCGAATTTGCTGATCTGGAACAGGTATGCTATGAGACATTGCCGGCACTGGTTGAACTACGCAACGAAGGAATTGTGAAACACATCGGGATTACAAACTTGAATTTACGCCATTTCAAGTATGTCATTGATCATGTACCGCAAGGAACTGTTGAAAGCGTGCTATCTTTTTGTCATTATACATTGAATGATGATTCGTTGCGTGATTACTTTGAATTCTTCGAGTCGCATCATATCGGAATCATCAATGCTTCCCCCTACTCTATGGGTTTGTTGACAGAACATGGCGCTCCGGATTGGCATCCTGCCCCGGAAGCATTAAAACGAGTCACAAGAAAAGCCATCGATTACTGCAAATCAAAAGGTGTCTCAATTGAACAACTGGCGATGAGCTTCAGTACCGCAAATCCGAGAATCGCCACAACATTGTTCAGTTCTACGAACCCGGAAAATGTGCTGAAGAGCATCAGATATGCCAACACTCCGCTGGATATGGAATTGCTCAGCGAAATACAAATGATTCTTGAGCCGGGATTTCGTGACACCTGGGTGAATAGCTGAATTACGGTACAACCGATATCGCACCTGAAATCGGAGAGACCTGATTCCTTAGGATTAAAATTATTAAAGGAGACCCGGTATTGTGGGAATTTAAAGTATCTTAGCAGACTCAAATGACACACAAACTCATATTGACAATCCTCCTGCTGTTGAGCCTTACAATCACCTCAAGCAGCCTTCATGCCCAAGTTTCCGAAAGAACCCTACCGGAAGAATGGAATCATTTGGTGAAAGGGGGGCGGTTTATGGATCGCTTCCTGCCCATGAAAGGCCACAATCGCTCATCCGACACATGGGGCGCCACCGGCGTCATACCCCGCTTTACCGACAATGGCATCGAGGATCGTATCTGGTCATACTGGGGCGGAAACATTGTGAAGGGTGATGACGATCTCTATCATCTGATGGTGTGCGGTTGGCTGGAATCATCCCCAAAAGGACACATGGAGTGGCCCGACTCCTATGTGTTCAACACCGTCAGCGACAACCCCACGGGACCGTTCAAGCTGCACAATATGATCGGGAAAGGGCACAACCCGGAGGTATACCGGCTCAAAGACAACCGCTATGTACTCTATGTCATTGGAGGCCGATATCTCTCCGATGACTTGTCGGGCGACTGGGAGTATGGCGAGTTCGAGTTCGATGCCCGTGACCGCCGCATCATTGAAGGACTCTCAAACCTCTCATTTGCACGTCGTGAAGACGGTTCCTTTCTGATGGTGTGCCGGGGAGGGGGCATATGGATCAGTCGCGACGGCCTCTCGACCTATCATCAGATCACCGATCAACGCGTCTACCCCGATGTGGACGGACGGTTCGAAGATCCCGTCATCTGGAAAGACCACATCCAGTATCACATGATCGTGAACGACTGGCTGGGACGCATTGCCTGGTATCTCCGCTCCAAGGACGGCATCAACTGGGTGGTTGATCCGGGTGTAGCCTATGCACCTGGAATAGCAATCCATGAGGATGGAGCGGTGGAGGATTGGTTCAAATTTGAGCGCATCAAGATGTTGCAGGATCAGCATGGTCGGGCAATTCAGGCCAATTTTGCAGTCATCGATACCCTCAAGCATGAAGACAAGCCCTACGACAACCACAGTTCCAAAAACATCGGCATCCCGCTTAACCCGGGACTGCTGCTGACGATTCTGGATGAGAAGCCGATCACGCCCGAAACTAGACAGATCCGCCTCAAAATAGAAGCGGAAAAGGGTTTCAATCCACAGACGGATATTGAGCTGGCCTCGCTCCGTTTTGGAGCATCTTCGGAGGTCAACTTCGGTAGGGGATCAACTGTGCTGAAGAGTGAAAATGAGGGAAACGATCTGATCGTGACGTTCAATGGCAACGGCAACGGCATCACCCCCGATGAGTTTGCTCCCAAGTTGATTGGTCGGTACAAGAACGGCGAACTGCTGTATGGCTATGCCCGCCTGCCATATGTAGATTATATAGAACCGATTCTTTCGGCACGCTCTCCTGTTTTCAGTGAATCGGACCGGAAATTTAGCTGCACCATCGAAGTGGAGAACTTCGGCCAGGTCCCATCCGCAGAGGCATCTTTAAAGATTGAAAGCCTCGACAAAAACGGGAAAAAGCGGCTGGTGGCATCAGGAAAAGTTCCGGCATTGCAGCCATATGAAAAAACAAAAATCCGTTTAACCACCAAAATCAAACAGGTTCCTGCTGCTTTTGAAGGGCAGGAAATCATTGTCTCCATATTGGACGGAAAGAAAATTCTTTCAACATTTCGTACCCAACCGCGGGTGTCCCAACAGTAAAATCTCCCTACATGGGAAAGGACTCGGCCTCTGCCTCTCCAATTTTTATGGGAGGGGCATGGGAGGGGGGGTGGAGTGGCTTTGGAGGGGCACCGGCCCAGTCCTTGCCACTATAGAGGGGTAAATGATGTTGATACAGAAATTGTAAAAGTAGAGTTAGAAAGGGTTACAATTGTTTTGCAGGATCAGGAACTATATCTTTTTCTGTACAATTCGCGATAGATACATCCCTCCTTCATGGAACGAATTGTCTTGCCATTGGCAATCATAAAGACATTCCAGGCAGATGTTCTGTACTTTTCAGCAATCTGCTGATAGACTTCCTTCTCCTTGGAGAATACAAAATTGAAGAATAACGAGACAATCATGATAAAATGTGAGTATGTTTTTCAGACCTCCATATACTTTCGGTTGGGAACAACTGAGAACGTAC
>ERZ795048.1308-NODE-1308-length-22666-cov-9.263235_pt1 | contig 22666 bp, 16 predicted proteins | sample MGYA00375132_ERZ795048 | MGnify/ENA primary metagenome ERZ795048 (study PRJEB30177, sample SAMN05720225) | activated sludge metagenome | isolation source: Anaerobic digester | place: Hong Kong | collected 2014-12-17 ... | reverse complement strand
CAAATGCCTGATTCTAGAAGTCGTTTAAGTTTCGAAACACCTGTAATCCTGTTGTTTATGTCAACATTATTCTTTTTTAAAATATTTATTGCTTTTTTATATTGTTTTTTTTCAATTTCCCATTCGAGTTCATAATCGATATTACTATTATACTTATTCAAATCTATTTGCATATCTGGCATTTTTAAATCAAGTGTCACATGACCTCTTATAGTTTCTAAAGTTCCTTTGTATTCAGCCTTAATTTTATTATCGTTCTTCAATCCCAAATAGTCATATAAACAGTTAGGGTTATTGTTAATAATAATATAATCTGTTTCTGATATATCCATTGAATACTCTGTTTTGTCTTTGAGTGCTTTTAACTCTTTAGTATTATTACTTTCTTTATACTGAATAAAGAATTTATCATTAATTTTTCTTATTCTTACACATAAATTATCATTTAGCTTATAGTAGTGGTTAGTTTGCGAATATATATTATGTGCTTTGGAGAAGAAAGTGTTATATTCGTCCTTAGTGATCATTACTTTCAATTCTGTCTCTGTGTTTTTTCTAATATTTATCATTTTCCTCTTCCTAAAAACTTAGTTCTTATTATTATAACAGATTAAGGTCAATATGCGAATTAGTCTTAAAAAAGTATATAATTTTACTTTCAACCTTAATTCCCATTATTTCTTCAACTGCTTTGCTATATATTTCCAACTGATTTAAATACATCAATGCATGTTCTTTTTCATTGCCTTGTTTTACATTATCAGTCTTATAATCAATAATAACCGCATGATTATCTTTTATACATAGACAATCTATAACACCTTGGAGAAGAATAGAATGCTCCTTTTCATAAGTTTGTCCTGTAATTGAAGATATATAACTTGTATTTACAGGCATGAAAAAAACTCTTTCTTTGTATACTTTATCAGCTTGACATATTATTGTGTAAACTGGACTTGAAATAAATGCTTTAATGTACTCAAATATCTTCTCATCATTTATCTTTAACCTTAAATAATCAACATACTTACGTTCATTCAATTTTTTAAGTTCAATAGATGCCATAATCTTATGCATCATTGTGCCTTTTTCTGCAGCATTTTGTTTACTGCCTGATTTATTTAGAAATTCAGGTCTTTTTTTAACAGTTGTTTTATATTGATTATAAAATTCTTCTATATCATAATTCTTGCTCTTATATTTAGCTAGTTCCGTTGCAGAGATTTTCCTATTAAGAGTTGTTTCTTCAATGTAAGGATACTCATATCCCAAACGAGCCATTATATCTTGAAAGTATGCTGTTTTATCAAAATTTTCTTCTTTCTTTGTCTGCTGTTTGCTTTCTGATATATAAGAAGATATCACTGCACTAAATTCAGATGCTTTTATAATATTCTGTATTGAATTATCAGAATTTGGTAATATCCAGTCAAAATAATTTTTTGCATCATCAGCTATTAGTACATCTTTTTTATCTGGTTCTTTACCTACCATTATCAATTTTTCTTTTGCTCTTGTAAGTGCAACATAAAGTATTCTCATTTCTTCTGATAAATTTTGTCTTTTAATACTTAAAGATAAAGCATTTTTAGTTATATGCTTGTGATATGTTTTGTTAATGTCACTAATATATTCAATTCCAAAACCTAAATCCCTGTCGATAAGCAATCTGTTTTTTGTTTCTTCAATGTTAAATTTCCTTGAACAGCCTGCTAGTATTACAACTGGAAACTCTAATCCTTTGCTTTTATGAATACTCATTACATTAACTGAATCTAAAGATTGTGTTTTTAAAATTTCCGATATAATATCTTTATCTTTCTTTTTTTTACTTTTAATAAAATTAAGAAAACCGCTTACATCATTAATTCCTTTCTTATGACATTCAACCGCTAGCGCATATAATCTTTTAAGAAGTTCCTGGTTTTCAGATACATAATAGAATCCTGATTTTGTCATAGCATAAAATAGAATTTTTTCAAGTGTATTTACTTTTGCGAAATTTCTTATAGCTGTTAGGTCATCTATTAACCTTTTTATCTTGCATTCAAGTAATTCATTGTTTTCTAGCAGCTTATTCTCTTTGTAATTTATTAAATCATTATACAAACCATACCTGCTTTTTTTTATTTTAGTAATTTCTTTCTCATTGAATGCATAAACTTTATTTTTCATAACCTGAGCAAGATAAATATCCTGATAAGGATTGTCAGTCACATTCAACAAAGCATAGACATCAGATATGCTCTTATCGTTCATGTACTCTACACTTTGGTCAGAATATGCTAAAATACCACACTTATTTAGTATTTCACAGTATTTTTTTGCATATGGGTTAACTGATCGTAACAGTATTACTATATCAGAATATCTTATTGCTCTAGTATCCTTTTTATTACTGTCAAATATGGTTATACCACTATTTATCAATTGTTTTATCTCTTGGACAATAACAAATGCTTCTACTTCGATTTCAGTCATTGTAGGGAATTCATTATACAAATCTTTACTATACTCATACTTCAAAATTTTCGGTAAATAAATATCCTCTGAAGAATCCTTATCAAAGTTATAATTACCATATCTAAGCTTTTCTTCTTCTGAATACTCCACTTCCCCAAGATTGTCATTCATTATATTCGAGAATATTGAATTAACATATTCCAATATTGTGTTTCTGCTTCTGAAATTATAACTCAAATTCAGCTTCATGCCTTTTTCAGTGGATTTTTGAAACTGGGTTGCTTTATTTCTAAAAATAGCCGTTTGAGCATTTCTGAATCTATATATGCTTTGCTTTAAATCACCAACAGCGAATACATTACCTTCTCTTCTTATTTGATTTATTATCTCTTCTTGAATATAGTTAAAGTCTTGATATTCATCAATTAAAATATGCTTAAATTTATCCCTGTATAGTTCATAAGCTCCTGATTTTAAGCATTTCAGAGCCATATGCTCCATATCTGAATAGTCAATTACTTTTGCTTTACTTTTCTTTTCAGAATATGCTTTATCAACACATAAGAGCGTACCTGTGAATTCTTTTAAAATCGGATACATGATTTCACAATCTTTTTTAATATTTTCAGTATCATCATAAATTTGAGAGGTTATGTCAATTATTGAGTTCTTAAATGCTTTTCTATATTCTTTTATTGCATCCACATATTCCTCATTGAAATCTTTCTTTTTTCTGGGTAAAGATATGTATTTTAAATCATAAAAATATTCTTTTAAAGCATCCCAATCAAGTGTTTCTATAAAATCATATATATTTTTTAGTATGTTAAAATCATGATTAAGCATATCCTCATAGTGACAATACTCTACAGTACCAGATAGTATACTACTTATATTGTTTATATATATTTCACACGAATTTAGTTTTCTTAATATATGTTTTTTAATTTCAATCCCATACTTGGAATTAAATATCAATTCATGTTTAATAACTGACTCTTCAGTTTTTTTTGTAAGCCATTGTTCATAATCTGGGTAACTTTTTACTGTTTTCAGTATCGATATGATTAAAGATGTCAGAGTATCAAGATTTTTCCCATATCCCAATGTTGATAAAAGCTTCAGAAAATTTTCCTCTTTATTCTGTAATTTATTTTTATAAACACTAGTAATTGCATCTTCTAAATAATTATCTGCAATAGTTTCATCAACTACGGAAAAGTTGGGATCTATATTGATAAGATTAGCGTTATTTCTGATTACTTCACTACAAAAAGAATGTAATGTCGATATCGTTGCTCTTGAAATATTGCGATACTGCTTTTTCAGATATTCATTTTCTGGAATTTGAAGGATTTTTTCTTTTAGAGCTTTTCTGACTCTTTCTTTAATTTCACCTGCTGCAGCATTAGTAAATGTAGTTACAAGAAGGTTTTCGCATTCAGTACCCAATTCATCATCTGACAATATACTGATAATCCTTTCAATAAGAGTTGCAGTTTTCCCACTGCCTGCTGCTGCTGAAACTAATATATCTGTATTTCTTAATGAAATAGCTTGTTGCTGCTGTTCCGTCCATTTTACCATTCTATTTCATCATCCTTTCTTGGAGAAATAACTCTATATCTACCTTTTGAACTATCAAAACCACATAAGTTCTTATACTCACAGTATTTACAAGCTGGTTCCCTGTTATCATTAAGAGGATAAACTTCAAAATTTCCTTCTTTTATTCTTTCACCTGTTCTTATAATTGTTTTTTCCAGACTTGAAAATATCTTCTCAGCGATTTGTTTATCAACTATTTTCCTCTTCTTAATATTTTTTTCATTAACAATATCAAAAAGCGATTGATCTTTATCTTCAAATGAATATCCGCTTAATACCCTTTCATTATCTTTATATGATTCATCTGATGTTTTTGAAATTTCTACATAATCCTCTTTAACAGTCATATAGTACATTCCTGTCAGGTTAGCATTTTTAGCTTTATGATATGCGTAAGCATACAAAGCAAGCTGTATGTCATGTCCTTCTTCAATTTTATATAAATAAGTATCCTTATCTGAAGATTTATAATCAATTATTCTGAAATATTCATCATTATTAATAAAGGTTGAATCAACTCTGTCAATCTTTCCAGTTATTTTAATTTTCACATTTTCATTTTCAATTATCACAGCAGGAAGCTGCTGTCCATCATTAAATTCTGCTTCAAAATACCTAGGTTTCAATTTTTCATCTTTTAAAATATCAAGTGAAACCTTAACTGTTTCTGCTGTCTGCAGAACAGCTCTTTTCTTCACATACTCTAAAATCGAATCTCTTCTGTAGATATTATTTATTCTGCTAATACTTTCTGCAGATTCTTCACATATTGCATAAATTTCATCGTAATTATACTCTTTCTCATAATTGCATACTTTATTCATTACATCAAATAAAACTATATGCTTTAATGTTCCAAGATTTTTTGAAAAATATTCGAATTCTGACCTTTCATCAAGTTTCAATCCATATGCCATTAAGAAACTATATGGACATTTCATATATCTTTCGAGCATAGTTGCAGTGATAGTTATCTCCTGGTTAAATATTAAATCAGACATTTCTTTGTTAGTTAGTCCACTTGCATCTTCTAAAGAATCAAAGAACTTCTCAAATTCCGTACCAGAACAATATTGATGAATCGACTGCTTATTTGAATACAAGAGGTTAAATCCAGTTTTAAGATTAAAAGCATAGTAACTTTGTGGTATATCTTCCTTAGTTAGTGTATGTATGTTAGTAAAAATATCATAAATCTTTGTAATAATTAAAGCTGGAAAAAGATATCCACCTTCAGTATTATTTATACAATAACTTAAATAAAGATATTTATTTGGACTTTGCAGTAAAGTGTATGTAATGTATTCCTGTTCATCAATCTTTTCTTTTGGGTCAGAACTTATCTCATACCCGTTTTCTTTAAGTAGATCATAATCAGAATCATTTAATAGATTATTATAATTAACAGTCATTGGAAAACTGCCATCATTGGCACCTAAAATGAAAACAGTATCATAATCCACTATATCTGTTCTGGATGAACTAGTAAGAAACACACAGTCCTTTGTCATCGGTGTTACACCTACCGTCTCTTCTAAAAATGCTGTTTTTAATATATTAAGAAAATACTCAGCTGTCTTTTTTTCGTTCTCGGTGATAATCACAAGTTGGTCTAGAATATCTATAAATGAATTGTAGCACTGTTTCGACTGTTCAATTTCGTCATTATTCATGTATAAGCTGAGTTTCTCAATTTTCTCACTTACTTTCATTTTTTCTGTAAGTTGATAAAGATTATTAGCAAATGTTTCAGCAGTACATCCTCCTTTTATGCTATCAAAAAAAAGATCAAGGAATTGTATAACTGACAACCTAAGCTCATTCATTTTGATATCATATGAACTATTTTCATAATCCCAAACTGTATGCCATACAGTTTTTCCTGATATCCCCCATTTCAAAATATAGTTCTCTAACTCAAAAGACTCTTTTTCTGTAAGATTTGAATAAATGCTTTTGAAAAATTTTGTCATATGCTGATAACTATAATCCCAAATATAAATATCTAGAATAGATATAATGAACTGCATAAGAGGATTATCAGATATATTCTTTCTTGTATTAACATAAAAAGGAATATCATATTGACTGAATACCGCTTTAGCAATCATCTCATATAAACTAATATCACCTGTTACAAGCAGTATATCTTTGAACCTTATATTCCTACTAGTAACAGCATCCATTATTTTAGCGGCAGTATATTCAACTTCCTCATAAATATCGCTAGCTTTGAATATTGAAATATTTTTTGGTATTACTTTTGAAGATTTAAAATTTGTATTGAACATATTTTCAAAAAGAAATTTTATTTCTTTAGAACTATGTTCCTTTTTATCAAATACTTTATTCTCAAAAAAACTTATATTTAGGTTTTGTGATTCTTCCTTTATTTTGTTGTATGTCAATGTAGGTCTTTTAAATATACTTTTGTCAAAAGCAGCATCCTCAGCATAATTTTTATCCATGCATAATGAAATATTTATTCTTTCAGCTTTAAGCATCAACTGTCTGATTACATCAAATTCATTTGATGTAAATGAGTCAAATCTATCAAACCATATAATACAGTTATCAAAACTGGATTTATTTTTAATATGTTCACACAAGAAGCTGAATGCATCAGATTGATCTGAATAGCCTTTATCAGAAAGTCTATTTAAATATCCTTCAAATATTTTTGAAAGATCAAAAAACTTTCTTCTAGAAATATCTGAAGCATTATCAGCTTCAATTAACTTCATTAAGTCCAAATATGAAATATCATTATTCTTTAAATCTTCTATTGTTTTTTTCATTAAAACTGAAAAGCCTGGGAACCCCCTTGACCTGTTATAATAATCCAGTTTAATATAGTCTTCATTTAATAATGAATAAAGAAGCATTGTCTTTCCAATTTCATTTATTGAGTTGCTTCTTTGAATATATTCTATATCAAAAAGCCTTTGAGTAAGGCGGCTGAATGTCATAACTTCAACACGCATAAACCCTTTATCCATAGCAAGGCGTTCTTCATAATACGATGAGAACTGCTCTGGAATAACAACAATAAGTCTTGATGCCTTACTGTTTTGATTTGCATCATTTATCTGTTCTATAAATTCATCTGTAAGTTTTTTCTTATTTAATCCATAAAAGACTTTAATACTCATTTACAGCTCACATGCTATCATAGCAGCGACTTTTGCATTATTAAGGACAAGTTCGATATTTGCAGAAAGACTCTCTCCTTTTGTTATATCTTTTATGCTTTCAAGAAGAAATGGAGTTATTTCTTTGCCTTTAATACCTTTTAGTTCTGCTTGTGAAATAGCCTTTTTTATCACACTATCAATATATTCCTTATCCATTGAGTATTCAGAAGGTATAGGATTAGCTATTACAACACCACCGTTAAGACCTAATTCCCATTTTGTTCTTAGTATCTGAGCAGCATGAACTGCTCCATTTACTTGATAATCTACTTTATAACCGCTGTCATCTGTATAAAATGCTGGAAATTTCTCTGTTTTATAGCCCAAAATAGGAACACCGAGTGTTTCTAAATACTCCAATGTCAAACCTATATCAAGTATACTTTTAACTCCTGCACAAACAACTGCTACTGATGTCTTACCCAGCTCCTGAAGGTCAGCTGATATATCGAATGTATTTTGGGCATTTCTGTGTACACCGCCAATTCCGCCTGTGGCAAAAATCTTTATACCTGCCAAATTAGCAATTATCATAGTAGCAGCAACAGTTGCTGCTCCATCTTGATTTTGTGCTATAACAGCAGGTATATCTCTTCGTGACATCTTAAGTATACCTTTAGCATTTGCCAGGTACTCAATTTCTTCGTGAGTAAGACCGATTTTAATTCTGCCTTTTATTATTGCTATTGTTGCAGGTACAGCTCCATTTTTACGAACTACATCCTCACACATCAAGGCAGTTTCAACATTTTTCGGATAAGGCATACCATGACTAATTATTGTAGATTCCAATGCCACTAGAGGCTTGTTCATACCTATTGCCTTTTTCACTTCTTCTGAATAATCAATAAATTTTTTCATCTAATTAATTTCCTTTAACATAGTTAATACTTTATATTTTGATATATTTTCACTTACTGCACTTTTACTTGATAGGGTGATATAACTTAATATGTTTGCTATATTCATTGAATATCTTATATCATAACCATTCATAAATCCATATGCCAAACCAGCTGCATATGCATCCCCTGCACCATTAACAGATTCTATTGATTTTGATGGAATTGCATTAATATGAATAGCATTTCCTTTCTCATAACCTGTACTTCCATTTTTACCCTCAGTTACAAATATTTTGTTATTATAAAATTTAGACATTTTCTGGGCATTTTCTGTAGTATATGGTTCTTCATAAAGGCTTTCAAATTCATTCCTGTTAAGTTTTATTGCATAAACATTATTTAAGTTTTTCCTAAGTTTTATAACTTTTGCTGAAGATACAGCTTCTATAAGTATTTTCTTTTCATGATACTTCTTTATAACATACTCTAGCATTTCTTCACTTAGATTACAGTCAAGAACTATGCATTGCGAATGTTTTATAAACACCTTCAATTTTTCAACATGACTAATTGGTAAGTTCAAAATACCTTCCGAGTCACAAACTGCAGCTTCCATCTCTCCGATATGATCTTCAAGTGAAACATATGCTCCTGTTGCATAATCATTTGATATATAGGAATGAACTAAAGAAATATTTAATTCTTGGCATGATTTTTGCAACATATCTCCAAAATAATCATTTGCATAAGTTGTGATGAATTCGCAGTCAGCTCCAAGCCTTGTAAGATTTTCGCATATATTTCGTGCCACTCCACCTGCAGTTATGCTTATTTTTCCTATATTTGATTCGTTTTTAATAACATCCTTAACTGCTTTGCCCGTTATGTCAGCATTTATGCCTCCAATAACGACTATGTATCCGTTTTCCATATATATGTTCCTCTCAACAATAATATAATATCATAATTAACAGTTAAAATAAACGAAATATAAGTTAGAAAATCTGTATCAATATTGTTTGACATACCATATTTCAAATATTAGAATAAGACTATGGAAACAATATTATTAAGTAACACACCAGAAAAAATTTACTCAGTCTATAACGAAAATATTCTAAAGGAATTCGCTTTATACACAACAATTGATACTTCAAAATGCTATTGCAAAGATTATATCACTATTAATCCATTTGAATTCAAAGATACAAAGTATATTTTATCCACATGGGGTATGCCTTTTTTTTCTAAAGAGGAAATATCGTTATACTTTCCTTCTTTAGAACACATTTTTTATGCTGCTGGTTCTGTGCAGAATTTTGCACGTCCTTTTATGGATTGTTCTGTTTTTGTACATTCTGCTTATATGGCAAATGCAGTACCTGTTGCAGAGTATACTGTCAGTCAGATAATTCTTGCAAATAAATGTTTTTTTCAAAACACATATTACCAGTCTAATGGGATGCTTAATGAAGCCATATCAATAAAAAAACACATAAAAGGCACATATGGATGCAATATAGGTATAATAGGAGCAGGAGCAATCGGGACCAAAGTTATTAATATGTTAAATGAATCATATAATGTGAACATTTTTGTATATGATCCATTCCTAAATGATAATAAAGCTGAATTGCTAAATGTAAAAAAGGTTAACCTTCATGATATTTTTACAAATTGTAATGTAATATCAAATCATTTAGCAAATAATGACCAAACAAAACAAATGATTGACTACGATTGTTTAAGTCTTATGGGAAGTTATACTACATTTATTAATACTGGAAGAGGAGCTCAGGTCGTGGAAAATGATCTAATCAGAGCATTAACTGAAGATAGCTCAAGATGCGCTGTGCTTGATGTTACTGATCCTGAACCTCCTGTTTCAGAAAGCAAATTATACACAATGCCAAATGTATATTTGACATCTCATATTGCAGGTTCTATGGGAGATGAATTATATCGCATGTCCAAATATATGCTAGAGGAATTTATTTCTACTAAAACTGATCAGAATTTCAAGCATCTTATTACATATTCAATGCTTAAAACGATGGCATGATTATACATGTTTTGAATAAACACTTTTACTTATTTCAATTGACATTTACATATCTTTGGTTTATATTTTTAAGCACGGTCTGATGCTGGTGTGGCTCAGCAGGTAGAGCAGCTGATTCGTAATTAGCAGGCCACCGGTTCAAATCCGGTCACCAGCTCCAAAAAATCCTCATATATATTGAGGATTTTATTTTTTGTGTTACTAAATGAAATTAATATAAAACTAAAATTTTATATATCTAAATTTATCTTCTTCTTTTCTTTTGATTGTTTGTATAAAACAAATCTGTTTCCTATAACCTGAACCACTTCAGCATCAATTGCATCCGCAATATCATGTGCGGCTTCTTGAGCATCGTATTCACAGCTTTTAAGAACACTTGTCTTTACAAGTTCACGTGCCTCCAAAGCCTCTTCATACTGTGTTAAAGTGTTTTTATTTATACCTTCTTTACCCAACTGAATAATTGGTTCAATTTTTTGGGCTAATTTTCTTAAATATGATCTTTGTTTTGTTGTTATCATTTTTACCTCTTATTTAATATATTCAAATTCAAATTCATCCATTACTACGATATCATCTTCCTGGATTCCAATTTTCTCAAGTTCCTCTATTACTTTTTTCTCACGAATAAGCCGCTGAAAATAACGTAATGACTCACTATTACTTATATTCGTAGAGTTAACAAGTTTTGTAATCCAATTCCCTTCTACAAAATATTTGTTACCTTCTTTTCTTACAGTGAACAATTCATCATCTTCTTGGGTATATATTGCATAATCTTCAGCTGTAGTTGAGATAACAGTATTTGGTAATTCAGAAAGTAATACTGCACATCTTTTAACTAATTCATCAGTTCCTTTTGTTGTCGCTGCTGAAATTTTTAGTACTTCATAACCCATCTTTACTATTTCTTCTTCTATTTCATTAACTCTGATTCTTTTTTCTTCTGTGTTACATAAATCTATCTTATTTAATGCACATATCTGATATCTTTCATATAGATCAGGATTATATTTTTTCAATTCCCTGTTAATAATTTCAAAATCACTAATTGCATCTCTGCCTTCTGATTCAGAAGCATCTACTATATGTACTAGTAATTTAGTTCTTTCAATGTGTTTTAAAAATTCATGTCCTAGACCAGCACCTTCTGAAGCCCCTTCAATGAGTCCGGGGATATCTGCTACTACAAATTCAGTACTATCAGAAATCCTTACCATTCCTAAGTTTGGTACAAGTGTTGTAAAGTGGTAATCAGCGATTTTTGGTTTTGCAGCTGAAATAACTGATATAAGTGTTGATTTTCCTACAGATGGCATTCCAATAATGCCAACATCCGCTAATAATTTAAGTTCAAGAAATAAATTTTTCTCTTCTCCTTCTTCTCCAGCTTCGGAAAACTCCGGTGTTTGTCGTGTAGGGGTTGCAAAATGGGTATTACCTCTGCCACCTCTGCCTCCTTTGCATATTATCTTTGACATCTGGTCTTTATTTAAGTCGCTTATAAGTTTATTTTTATCGTCATCCCATATAAGTGTACCAACAGGAACTCTTATTATGGTATCAACACCAGACTTGCCTGTCATACGTTGTTTCATACCTTTTGCTCCATCTTGAGCAATATATTTACGGTTATACTTAACATCAATAAGCGTACGTATGTTATTATCGGCGACAAAAATGATGTCCCCGCCTTTACCGCCATCGCCTCCGTCAGGTCCGCCAGATGGCTCGTATTTTTCTCTTCTAAATGTACTGGCTCCGTTTCCGCCTTTGCCAGCTTTTACATATATTTTTGCTTCATCTATGAACATAATTAAAAAAAACCGCTTCTCTTGGGAAGCGGGTGTTTTTTTTACTGGGTTACGATGCTTACTTTTTTCTTGTCTTTTCCCATACGAGAGAATTGAACCGTTCCACTTGCTTTCGCAAATAAAGTATCGTCTCCGCCGATTCCGACGTTTTCACCTGGGTGAATCTTGGTTCCTCTTTGTCTTACAAGAATGGTTCCTGCAAGTACTGATTGACCATCGCTTCTTTTAACGCCTAATCTTTTGCTTTCACTGTCTCTTCCGTTTTTTGTACTTCCTACGCCCTTCTTATGTGCCATTAAAACTCACCTCCAATGCTATAACGATATCTTTTCAATTTTAACTTTTGTATAAGGCTGTCTGTGACCTTGCATTTTCTTGTATCCTTTTTTTGCTTTATACTTGAAAACGATTATCTTTTTGCCTTTACCGTTCTTTTCTACTTCTGCTGTTACTTTTACTTTTTCAACATAAGGTTTTCCAACCTTTAGTCCGTCATCAGTAGATACTGCAAGAACTTTGTCAAACTCAACTTTTGTTCCATCTTCAGCTTCTATCTTTTCGATAAAGAGCGTGTCACCTTCAGATACTTTGTACTGTTTTCCTCCGGTTTCAATAATTGCATACATTATTATTTGCCTCCTGCTATCCAGTCTCGCCTTGCAAGGTAGTATATATAATACGTTTTTGACCTGCCAAGAGCGGCTACCTGTGGTATTCTACCACATGCAAATATCAGTGTCAACAAAATAAATTTCTGCCTATCTGACAGTTCCGTCCCACTTAACAATGGTATATCCATTCTGTACATACTCAAATATTGCAAGACTTGCTTGTTTCAAAATTTCAGATGATTCTTCAATTACAATTTCAGTAGAACAATATGATAATATATATGTCTGGTCTGCAAATACTACAATTGTTTCATTAAGTGTAGGTAAAGTAGTATTTATACCCATTTTTACACCCATTTTTATTGTATCAGGAAGTATGGATTTTGATGACATATAATATGCAACAGTATTTTCAATTAAATTTTCCATTATTTCATTATAATGGTCCGGATTACTGTCGATAAGACTGATTAATTCTTTTATGTAAAGAGTAAGGTCATATGGACAGGTTTTCCAACGTTGATTTATATAGTGAACTTTGGCACCTAGTGAATTCATATAGTTGACCATATTCCATTCACCGCAAACTCTTATTAACATATTTATAGCACAGTTATCACTATATGTTATAGCATATTCAGCTAGTTGTTTTATTGTATAAGTGTCTCCAAACTCACCTTTTATTATTATCCCTGTACCAGATTCTTCATCTTCCTGTTTATACTCAACTACATCATCAAAGGACAATATCCCTTTTTCAACTGCATTATATACATACATTACCATTGGTACTTTTGTAGAGGAAGCAGCAACATACAGTTCAGTATCTGCTATACCCATGTATTCTTGTGTATCAATATTGTAGTAACTTAAACCATGTTTACCTTCATTGGTGTCTAAAAGATATTCAAGGTATGTCTTTAAAGTATTCAGAGATCTTATCTCTATAACATCAAGATTAACTGTTGGTAAAACATCCGTAGGTGTAGGAGTATCTGTAACAGGTACAGCTGACTGAGAAGGTTTGATTATAATTGAAGGATTAATTTCAATACTTTCTGTTTGTGTTGCAGTATCAGTCACAATCGGTGAGTTGCTAATTTCTGGAGATACCTTAGTATTTAACTTGTGTATAAAAATAGCAAGAACAGGAATTCCTAAAGTAATTATTATAATAATTATTACCATCACTGCTTTTTTTTCGTTTTCTGACTTTCTTCTTTTTTGTTTAACCATATAAATTACCTTTAGAAGATTATATCATAAGCACTATCAAATATTTTATACATTTTTGCTTATAATATTTTTACATCATCACAATATTTTCACATAAAAAGTGTATTATCTTTTAGTAACAATATATTATAGCAGTATAATGTTTGAGGCAACCTTTCGCATGTACGCATAATTGTTTTAGGAGGTTTTTGATGAATAAATATCATAAAGATGTTAGTATCATTGGTAAATCAGTATTAAAACCCAGATGTACATCAATTCCTTATTCTGATTTGTCTAATGCAAAGAAGGATATAAGAGGATTATCACCTTTCTTTAAATCTCTCGATGGGAAATGGAATTTCACGTTTTTAGAAAATGAGTTTGACATTCCTGAAGATTTCTTCCTTCCTGAGTTTGATGATCAAGATTGGGACATCATTCCTGTACCATCATCTTGGCAGGCGCAAGGGTATGATACTCCGCATTATATCAATTCAAGATATCCCTTCCCTGTGGATCCTCCACATATTCCGGATATGAATCCTGTTGGATTATACAGAACAGTATTTATACTACCAAAAGCATTTGAAAACCGTAATACTGTTTTGCATTTTGGTGGAGTAAATTCCTCTTTTGTTCTATATGTTAACGGAAAAGAAGTGGGATATTCTCAAGGTTCACATATGCCTTCTGAGTTTGATATTACATCTTTTACACGCCCTGGAGCTAATCTTATAGCAGTTAAAGTCTACAAAATGAGTGCAACAAGTTATTTGGAATGCCAGGATTTTTATAGACACTCAGGGATATTCAGAGAAGTTTACATTTTTTCCCAACACAAATCTTCTATCACCGATTTCACAGTCAGAACCACTCTTTGTGATCTTTTTGTCAATGTCGAAACAACACTATTGAAAGATTTTACTTTAATTTTCAATTTATTTGATAATAATGATACACTTGTATTCACAAAAACTACTTCAAATAATACCATTAATCTTCATATTGAAGGAATATTACCATGGACTGCTGAAACTCCAAATCTATATACGCTAATTATTCAACTTAAAGACTCTAAGGGTATAATCACTGATATTCGAAGTACTAGAGTTGGATTCAGGACTGTTTCTATAAATGATGGAGTCTTTATGATTAATAATACCCCTATTAAGATTAAAGGAACGAACAGACATGACACATACGCATTAACTGGTCATGCTGTATCAAATGAAGTTATGAAGAATGATGTAATTATGATGAAACGTCATAACATTAATGCTATAAGAACTTCTCATTATCCTAATGATCCTTTTTTATACAAACTTTGTGATGAGTATGGAATATATGTAATAGATGAAGCAGATATAGAAACACATGGATTTTATTACGATGACCCAGAATATGATTTATCAGATAAACCTGAATGGGAACCCCACTTCATAAGTAGAGCCGAAAGAATGGTAATGCGTGATAAGAACCACCCTTGTATCATAATGTGGTCTTTAGGTAATGAAACAAGATTTGGGAAAAACCATCTATCGATGATTAAATATATTAGAAGCGTTGATGACAGACCTATACACTTCGAAAGAGCCATATCAGATGAGTCTGTTGATGTTGTATCACAGATGTACACTAATCATAGAAACCTTGATATTGAGGGCTCTAAAATTGATAAGAGACCTTTCTTCCTTTGCGAGTATGCACACGGTATGGGATGCGGCCCAGGAGGATTAAAAGATTATTGGGACATTATATATAAGTATCCAAGACTAATAGGAGGATGCGTATGGGAATGGTGCGATCATGGTTTACTTTCATATACTGATGATATGGTTCCATTTATATCTTATGGTGGTGATTTCGATGATTTTCCAAACGATTCCAACTTCTGCCTTGACGGATACACAACTGCAGATAGAATACCAAAAGCATGCCTTATTGAACTAAAGAAGTGTTACGAACCAGTAACAGTTATAGATTATGACAAGCATACAAATACAGTAAAAATTAAGAACATGCAAGATTTTGCAGATGCTTCCAATATCGCAGTTTATTACGAATTATCAAAAGATGGTGATGTAATTTACACGGGTAATATTTCAAGCTTAAATATACTTGCACAAGAAACAAAATCATATACTCTTGATTTTGATGCAAATATTTTTGGTGATATACAGCTTACATTCTTCTTCGAATACAATGAAAGCACAGATTTTGCTGAAAAAGGTTTTGAAATTACCAGATGCCAGATTATTCTTGATGAGAAATTCGAATACATGAAACCTTACATTGGAAATGATCTTGTCTCAGTCGAAACCAAAACAGATTACATCGTTCTAGGTGATGACTTCAAAATTTCTTTTTCTAAAATATATGGCAACTTATATTCCTACTACTTTAAAGGAAATGATCTGATTTTAGGTAAAGGCTTATGTGAAAACTTCTATCGTGCACCAACCGATAATGATGTGAAAATCGCAAAGAAATGGAAAGAATATGGACTTGATAATCTACAAAAAAGAATTGATAAAGTCCAGTTCATATGCAATAAAAAGGAAGCTATATTTACTGTAACATCAGTATTTGGTTCATCAACAAAAAAACCAGTATTAAAAACAATTACGAATTATACTGTTTATACAAATGGACAAGTAACTGTGAAATCTACTTATGAACCACTTAATGACTTTATCAAATTAATTAGTTCTGATGAGGAAAACAACAATTTTTATCTGCCACGGTTCGGTATAACATGTCAAATTTCTGATGAATATGAATATGTAAAATGGTTTGGCAGAGGTTTTCATCAAAGTTACGAAGATATGAAAAGCAGCGCTGTTGTCGGTATATATGAAGGTTTAGTTGAAGAGTTAAGTGAAAATTACGAAAAGCCTCAGGAAAATGGTAATAGAATGGATTCCAGATGGTTTAGTTTGAAAAATACATTTGGCCAAGGTATATTTTTTGGTGGACTGAACACATTCAATTTCAGTACCTCTTATTATAATGCTGATCAGCTAGAAAAAAGTCGTCATTTATATCAATTAAAAAGAGAAGGTTTAATAAATATAAATATCGATTTCAAACAATCTGGATTAGGTAGCGCTTCGTGTGGTCCTATACCTGAAGATAAATACATTCTAAAAGTAAATTCGAACAGTTTCAGTTTTACATTTTCTCCTTTCCAAGATTCAATAATGGACGAAAAAAATATGTATTTTGCAAGATTTACTGATAATAGTCTTTAAATAAGACATTTGAATTAAATCTAAAAATAGACTCTTAAGTGATTTTTTGCTAAAAAAGTAGAACCGGTTTAACCGGTTCCACTTGTTTTTTGAAATATACTTTTATAAAAGAATTATGTTTAACTACTACCTTTTTACTAAAACATCATTCTCATACTTCTTAATATCTAAAATCCAGTCAATACCAGATTTCGAATTAGTTTTCTCGCAGTAATAATCCCACACTAAACCGAATGGTGCAGATTTAAATTCTTCTTTAATTGCTAGTCTTGAACTTAAATCATTACTGTTTTCTGCATCTGTCAGCATGTGATTTGGTTGAAGTAATGCTGCAAGAATTGCTTTTCTTGTATTTCTCAGTCCTGTTACCCATGCCATTACTCTATTTATGGAAGCATCAAAGTAATCTGTAGCTACATAAGTGCTCTTCAATTTATTCAATTTAACTAATTCTTCAAAAATCGCTTTGGTTTCGTCATCAAATGATACAACATGATCAGAATCCCATCTTACAGGTCTGCTTACATGAAGTAATAAAGACTTCTGAAATGTAAAGATTCCTGAAAGTTTAGCTGATACTACTTCTGTCGGATGATAATGTCCTGTATCAAGAGTAAGAATAATATGATTTTTCTTCTTATTCATTACATATCCCATACAAAACTCATAACTACCAGTAGTATAACTTTCGAGACCTATACCAAATAATTTACTTTCAAGACCATCTACAACACCTTTAACATCCGCAGTTTCTTTGAATATCCTGTCATAGCTATCTTTTAGCCTCAATCTTGGTGCGAGCGTATCATGAGGAACTTCTTTTGAACCATCTGAAGTCCAGTGATTTATTACGCATGTTTTTCCTGTTCTTTCATAAAAATACTGACCTATCCTTCTACATGCAATACCATGATTGATCCAAAATTCTCTTATTTTATCGTCAACAGCTGACAATGTCCCATTATCACTTTTTGGATGAGAAAAATATGTAGGATTGAAATCCAGTCCTATTTTTCTATCTACAGCCCAATCTGCCCATTTTTTAAAATGCTCAGGTTTTATCTCATCTCTGTCAACAAAATCTTCAGCTTCCTGATAATTAGCATGTAAATTAACTTTTTTAACTCCAGGAATGTATTTCATTGCAAAATCCAAATCATTACGTAATTCTTCTGCATTTCTTGCTTTGCCTAAATAATTCCCTGTAACCTGAATTCCTCCGGTAAGGTCTTTAGAAGATTTTTCAAATCCTCCTACATCATCCCCTTGCCAGCAATGAATGGATATAGGGATAGAATCACATATTTTAATTGCTTTTTCGGTGTCAATACCATATCTTTTGTAATATTCTTTAGCCTGCTTATATGCTTTTTCAGTATTGTACATAATCATCCTCCTCAATATTTCTATTTTACCATTTATTAAATACTTTTTCAGCAAATCCAAGTAAATCTTTAACTCTTATTATCTTGTTATCATCAAGTACTACTTCACCTGTAAATCTTCCGAACACTTGATGCTGATCGCTTTTTATTATACCAAGTGATGTACAGGAAGACCTGTCAAGTACTGGCTCGAAACTCATTGTGAAACGGTTATCATTGCTAATAAATTTCCAAGGTGAAAGAAAATCATCTTTTCCGTCTTTTTTTGGTATTACAAACTTAACTCTGTCAAGTTTATGAGCTTTTCCATTGTAAATTATCATATTCTCTGAAGCAGCTGATGTATCACCAAAACCATATCCTATATTGAATCCAAATGGAATATTGTCAATATATCCTGAAGCTGAACCCCAGTACCATGTGTTTTTATATGTCCACACTCCTCTACCCCAATCAAGAACAGCAAATGAATCATTCTTTTTAAATTCATAAATGTTTCCGTTAAATTTAACAAACCCTTCTGCTTTCATACAATTAATTTTCTGATTGTAATAAAAGGCGAGTTTATCTTCTTTATATGGTGTAGCAATAACCATTGATTCTTTGGGTTCATCAGTTAATTCAATTTCTGCATCAAATTGAATATTTTTCATAAAATCATCAAGATGCGCTGATAAAATTCTTTTCTTTACATCGTTAATAAACTTAATGGTGTAACTTTTACCTGAACTGATGGTGTCACCATTTAATGAGCTGCTCGGCAAACTTTTTATTCCTTTTGTCATAAACGACATATATGATTTTGTATGCTGCCATTTATTGTTGAAGTCTATAAAGGATACTGAATCAAGTCCCATATATGAGTTGTCAGCTATTGTAAGAGCTAATGCGAACTTATCATTGTTTATGAGATAATAATCCCATTCCTTAATCCTTAAAGAATTAGCTTTGATATCACTTCTTAAATAATCAAATAGAAACTTCTTGGCATATCCTGGTTCAGTCAAAACACCATCTTCATTTAAAAGCCGCTTTTTCTCGGTTATTTCGTGTTGCATCATTTATCCCCTTTCACATTTGATTTTAGCATATATTAACAAAAAAGAAACCCTTTACGATTTCTTTCATATTATCGATAATAATTGTTAACTTACATCATAGTATATTGTTGATTACGTTAAATTTTAGTACTAAAGCTACTTATTGCCTTTTTTGGAGACTTTTAACTTAGGTTCAATTTCTCCAGCTTTAGTCAATGCAATCTTTGTAACAACAGGTCCAATCAATTCATATATAAGCGTTGCACAAAGTATAACTGTTCTTATGGAATCACCATATTGTGGAAGTTGCATCATAACTATCTGAGCCATACCGACAGCGACACCTGCCTGAGGTAATAATGCTAATCCAAGATATTTGGTGACATTAGGATGAGCATGTACCATCTTCGAACCTGCAAATGCACCAAAATATTTACCTATCGAACGTGCAACTAGATATAGTATGCCGATAACTCCAACTGAAATTATCATTTTAACATTGAGTTCAGCACCAGAAATAACAAAGAATAACAAGAAAACAGGCGGAGTCCATCTATCATATGCTTCCATTACAGGATCATTATTTTTACAGATGTTCGCATACATAGCTCCTATCATCATACAAGTAAGAAGAGCTGATAACTCAAGAAGCTGACTTAACGCTACACCACCAAATGTTATTGCAACAATTAGACTGATTCTGTTTGCTCTTGATTTAAAGAATTTCATTGATAATGATAATATAAATCCAAGTACCGCACCTATTATTAAAGACATGGAAATTTCATAAAGAGGTATCAACACACTTGTTTTGAATGTTAATGCTTCATGATTTGCAAGTGCTTTTGCTATTGACAAAGAAATTGAAAATATAATTAAACCAATTGCATCATCTCCGGCAACAACAGGAAGTAGGGTTTGAGTAACTATTCCCTTTGCTTTATACTGCCTTACTACCATCAAAGTAGCTGCAGGAGCAGTAGCAGTTGCAATTGCTCCCAAAGTCAGAATTATAGGTGCATCAAGACCGGGAATGAAAAAACTTGCTATAAAAAGAAGTAAATCAACTACAAGTACTGTCATCAATGCCTGAACAACAGTAATAACTACAACTTTTTTTCCTAATTTCTTTAAATGCTCAATTTTAAATTCGCCACCTATAGAAAAAGCAATAAATCCAAGCGCAACAGTTGTTATGATAGAAAAACCTTCAAGCAATTCTGTTGGAATAAATTTAAAGCAGAATGGCCCAATAAGAAGTCCAGCAATTATATATCCTGTAACATTAGGTAATCCGAATATTTTGACCAAACGCGTCATTAATAACCCTGCCAGCATGGCAAGACATAAGCTTAGTAATATGTTCATTTATTTATACCATAGTTATCCCTTCTGCAAAAGATATCGGTATTGTAAACATAATACCCGTATTTGGTTTTTCAAGGCCTCCTGTAACCTGATTAACTATTCTTTTTGCTATTTCTATTTGTTCATCAGGAAGTACCATAAATACTGTCTTACTACTTTCACGTGAAGGATTTATAAATTCTCTTAATGAACCAAATATTGAAGGTGGTTCTATTGATTGTTCACTTATAACTTGTATCATACCAGTAGATTCCAGTACAGTTGCTCCACAGATATTATTCTCCATCATTTCATTGAGTAATTTGCTTAAAAATTCAGTTTTATTCAAAATTATAACTAAAAGTTGCATTATCTCTTCTTTCTGCAAAGCTTACGCCTTGACTACTTTTGATATTCTAACTCTAATATTTAAAATATGCAAGTATTTTATTTTTCACCATAAAGTCTTTTTGATGCTCTTGTCGCTTCAAATTTCACTTTTTGTTCATCAATGGAAGTTAACTCTCTGTTCTGCATCAATATTTCTCCATTTACTAACACTGTATCTACATCTGTTGCTCTTGCACTATATACCAAAGCAGAAACAGGATCATGATATGGAGTCATATTAATACTGTCAGTGTTAACAATTATCAGATCAGCTAACATGTCTTTTTTGATAATACCGCAATCATCAAATCCTAAAGCTTTTGATCCGTTTGTTGTAGCCATTTTCAATATCTGTTTAGCACCTATCGCAGAACTGTTATGCTTGTATCCTTTGTGAATAAGTGCTGCAAGATGCATTTCCTTAAACATATCAAGTGTATTATTACTAGCAGCACCATCTGTACCTAGTGCAGGTGTAATACCCATTTCTATCATTTTCGATATATCAGCAAATCCACTGCCTAACAGCATATTAGATGATGGATTATGTACTGGTATAACTTTTCTGTCTCTTAATAAAGCCATATCGTCATCATTCACATGAACTGTGTGAGCAGCTGTTACCTTATTGCTAAGTATTCCTGTTTTTTCACAAACTTGTATAGGTGTTAATCCATATTTTTTTACACAATTTTCTACTTCTGTTTCAGTCTCATGAAGATGAATATGAATAAGTGTATCAGTTTCCTTTGCCATTTGAGCACTTAATACCAGTTCTGGTTCATCAACAAGATATACAGAATGAACTTCTATTGAAGTATTAACTCGACCTTTAAAAGCCTTCTTGTTATTGATTACGAAATTTTTACAATATTCCTCTGCTCCTTGTTTTCCTAATTCTTTAACTTTACTTGATGTAGATACACCATATGAGAGATTCGCTCTAATTCCTGTTTGAGAGATTGCTTCTAATGAAGCTTCATGAATGTAATACATATCAAGATATGATGTAATTCCATTTTTAATCATTTCTGTAATACCAAGCATAGCCCCAGAGTAAACATCATTATAGGTTAGATTAGCCTCAACTGGAAATATTCCTTCACTTAACCATCTTTCCAAAGGAAGGTCATTTGACCTGTTTCTCATAAGAGTCATGGCACAGTGGGTATGAGAGTTGATTAGTCCAGGCATAACTATTTTACCTTTTGCGTTTATTATCCGGTTTGGCAAGAAGAAGAATGGTTCATCTTCTCCAATATATACGATTTTATTATCTTGTATGCAGATAACCTGATTATTCAATATGGTGAATTCATCGTCCATAGTAAGGATATCTGCATTCTTTATCATTGTGTTCATTAGCACCTCGCAAAAAATGGAATATAAATATTATATTCCATTTATGAATTTATTTCCATTAATCTTAAATCAT
>ERZ795048.1303-NODE-1303-length-22704-cov-15.231224_pt1 | contig 22704 bp, 12 predicted proteins | sample MGYA00375132_ERZ795048 | MGnify/ENA primary metagenome ERZ795048 (study PRJEB30177, sample SAMN05720225) | activated sludge metagenome | isolation source: Anaerobic digester | place: Hong Kong | collected 2014-12-17 ... | reverse complement strand
TGAGTTTCACATGAAGCGTATCGTTTTGTCTTGAACTTGCACCAACAGTATTTGGAGATTCAATGATAATTCCGAAAGGAGCTCTTCCCGTGTTTGGAAGACCACCATATATTTTGTTTCCTGAGATGAAGATTCCCTTTTCGGGATCATTGGCTGTCCCGTTAATCAGAATGGCACCAAAACTGCAGTCCGTGTTGGATGTCTTCATCAGGAAGGTGTTGTTTTTTATTGTGATGTTCTCAGCCTTTGTAATCTCAGTCGTGTTGACGCTGATTCCAGTTGACAAATCTCTCCCTTCGGGCGCATCAGGAGCCGTTGTGTAATCAAAGGTGCAATTTTCGATTGTGATATTCGACAACGTGCTACTGGCCTCTTCACTGTTTCCCTGAATGAAAACCATGAAGAATTCGTGCATATTATCCCATTCATAGTCTTCAGGTAACTGGAACTTCACGCCACTGACCTTAACATCTTTCACCACATCGCTGAAGGCATTGATTCTGATCAAGGCTCCTGAAGTTGCATCGGGCGAGGGCATTAGAACACAGCTACCCCTTTTGGAAAGTTGAGCCGGATAATCCGGACTGTTGGGTCCGATAAGACTTTTACCGCTCGGGATAACAAGATCCGTCATATCGTACACGTCCCCTGTCAGATAAATCACCCGTGATTGTTCGTTCTCAAGAGCAGTACGTAATTCTGCCGTATTCTCAGCGTTAGTCCCGGGTATAGTTGCATTCCCTCCACCGGCACAACTCGTCATGATCCCGGATAAAGTAATTAATCCCATTATTACCAATAAAATCAAATATCTTTTGTTCATAAGCTACCTCCAATTAATGATAAAAGTTTATGTTCATTCATCATTACAGAATTAATCATCAAATTCCGCAGCCTTTTTACTTTTTTTTGAAAAAAATAGTATAATTGTTTGATAAAAGAAAAACGTTTTAATGGAGAGTGGGTCTGTGAAGCGTGTACCGGTTTTTTTTATTACAATGATCTTTCTTTATACTGTGTTTTTCTCACAGAATTATGCCATTATCTCGGGAATCAACGATTATAAATACTTATGCGATCTTCAATATGCGGAAAAAGATGTTGATGAGCTTGAAGAGGCCTTAAAATATAATGGGTTTTCGGTTATTCCTATCAAAGGCGAAGATGCAACGTTTTCCAGGGTTGTAAATGAGATCAGAAACACGGCTGCTGTCTCTAAAACGGATGACCATATGATCTTTTTCTTCTCAGGACATGGAAGATCGGGTGAAAATGAATCGATGAAGGGTTTGATGCTTCACGATTGCCTTCCCGATGATACGAATGATTTTCTAAGCCAGGAGATTCTGAAAAATGAATTGGTACAATTCAAGGGAAAGACAATAGTGGTAATAGATGCCTGTTTTCAGGGGAATACTGAAAAGGCATTTGTGAGAAAACCATTTTCTGATGAGGGGTTCTACAGCACCTTTGATTTTCTCCTCACCTCAAGTGCTGCCAATCAAAGTTCGCATGACGGTTTTTATACGGGAAATGTGAAGGTTGAGAACGGTGTTGCCGCCTATTATTTGATCAGGGCGGTTGAAGGAGAGGCAGATGCAAACCGTGATAATTTCCTCTCGGCAAATGAATTGAATAATTATTTCAACAATCATGCACAATTCATGGCTCGAAACAACGGACAGGATATGGAAGTTTATTTTAAATCCGAGGAAGAAAAACTACTCGCACTTAACATCGTAAAAAATATTCCGTTAGTTCCCCAAAAAATTCTGACTGAAAACAATGTGAAGATGGTATTGGTCAAAGGTGGGCAATTTTTAATGGGAAATGCCCCCTTTCAAAATAACAATTATGTAACCAACGATGAAATTCCCTCGCATTATGTCATCCTAACGTATGATTTCTGGATGAGTTCATATGAAATAACCTTTGCTTCTTACGATGAATATTGTGAAAACACTGGGAAAATTCCTCCGAAGGACTGTGGGTTCGGCCGTGGCCTTTTACCCGTTGTCAATGTCGAGTGGTATGATGCCATCAATTATTGTAATTGGCTAAGTGTGAGAGAGGGATTGCCGGTTGCTTATGACAGCAGTGGACATTTACTCAATCAATTTGGGGAGATAACCGATGAGATGGCGGAAGTGATGGGATACCGATTACCTACAGAAGCGGAATGGGAATATGCGGCGAGGGGGGGCGCATATAGTAAAATGAACAGATTTTCGGGGAGTGGAATACTTGATGAAGTTGCCTGGTATAACCAAAATGGTGAAGTGTTTGTATTTCCTGATGGGAGAGAATTTCCCGCCGCTAAACCAGGTGGATTAAAACAACCGAATGAGATCGGTTTGTATGATATGACCGGTAACGTTTATGAATGGTGTCAGGACGGCTATGATCCGTTTTGGTACAAGAAAAATACCGTTAAGAATCCTGTGAATCTGCAGGCATCGAATTACAGAATCCTGCGCGGTGGTAGTACATTTACCTGGGATTTTGAGATGGATAATGCAGAAAGACATTTTACACCTACAGATGGATTTTATTACGATGTTGGCTTTAGAATAGTACGAACTGACAAGACAAATCAGTTTGTCAATTTCCAAATTCCCGAATGGAAAAAGAGTGTACTTGAAATCAGCAGTGTTCCTACCGGGGCCATTGTTTTTCTTGATGGCAGGAAATATCCCGAAAAGACCCCATGTGAAATAGAATTGGTTGAAGGCTTCTACAAAATATCCCTTGAAAAAGAAGGTTATAATCCGCATAGGGAGGTTTTATACCTTAAGACATCTGAAAATAGATCAATCAAGGCTTCGTTGAAAAATAGTGCTCAAAACGCAGTCTATAAAATATTTTTACCGGAAGAGGTCTACGTAAAAGGCGGTTCTTTTTGCATGGGAGATCATTATGGAGATCTTTGGCGGGAAGCGCAACCATCATTCCCTGTTGAGCTGACATATGATTATTATATGGGAAAATATGAAACTACCAACGAGGAGTTTTTGTCGTATTTAAATGATAGACGACATGAAAATACAATAAACGATTCATTACTTGAGGATGTTTCACTTAATTTTTCGCCGTTCTTTCCCGAGTGTTTTCTTGAACGGGATGAAAACGGCTATTTTTATATGCCCCGGAGCCTTGAGAAAAGACCTGTGGTAATGCTGTTAAAAAATGCTGTTTTTGACTATTGCAATTGGTTGAGTGAGAAATATGGCTTACATAAGGCTTATGATGAGGCCGGTAATCTCATTGACCGAAACGGTAACCGAACGGATAATGTGTTGAATGTCGAAGGATATCGTTTACCGACAGAAGCGGAATGGGAGTTTGCTGCCCTCGGAGGCCAGTTCAGCCAGGGTTATCGATTTGCCGGGGGGAATGTGGCAAGTGAAATTGGTTGGGGATGGACTAATAGCGGGGATACGGTTTTGAATGGCCCATGGGACAGGGAGAAGATTATGTGCAACAACTGTCGTTTACACGATGTTGGATTGAAACAGCCAAATGAATTGGGAATCTATGACATGAGTGGAAATGCATGGGAGATGTGTCAGGATAGTTTCACCTCGTATGATGAATCGAATAAAATTAATCCGTATACCGCGGAGAATTTTATTGATTATGCGAGGCGTGGGGGGAGTTTTGGCGAAGAAATCCCGCATCTCGCAATTCAACATAGGTTTAAAAACGATTTTGATGGCAGAAATAACGATCTTGGATTCAGAATTGCAAGAACGGCCATCAAGAGAGATTCAGAATCAGACACGAAATTTATTTTGAAAAATCTGAAATAAGGCTTGCGGAATAGTCTATTTTACTCAGTAATGATGATACGGGAACATTTTCTGCAGAAAATTGGTTCCACCGTTCCTTTTCTTCAACATCATTACGAATTCCATTGTGATACGCCGAACGATTCAGTGTGAAGAAAGGGAGGAAAGTTACTTGGGCAATTTGGAGTTTAAGGATATAAACGTTGCACTTTTAGCTTTTAAGCATTTTAAAAAAGAAAGGCAGGACCAAATCAGATCAAGTATTAAGGCAAGTGTACGCTCGATTTTTGGTGTACACCCTGAGACCAGCGGGAAAAAAATGGACAGGAATCTTCTGAAGGTAGAAGAGGAATACTGGAATGTTTCATGGTCTAGATTCTATCAGTATCATTCGGGTGCTGTGGAGATCTCTGATTGGGTTTCGGAAATAGGAACTGAGATGTATCTGCTGTCACTTGTTGCTGAAGATCAAAAGGGAAGTTATGGTCTTTTAAAAAACTTTTATAATAAATATCTTTTTGGCTATATCAGGAGTCTGACGAGGAAGATTTATTCAGATCAGACGTTGATCGTTCAAAAAAGTGAGGAAATCTCTGAAAAGACCATTTTTCTGGTATTGAAAAATATCGACCGATATTCTCCCTATAAGGCCGGTTTTATTGCCTGGTCCTATTCAATCGCCAGAAATGTTCTGAGAACCCCTGATGAAAGGGCTTATGAGTCAACGGATCTGACGCTTGATTATGAATTGCAATCCGATTCCGACGGTGGGCTGATAGACCGAATCGCCTCAGAGGATCAACCGCCTGATGAAGCTTATGCACAGGGTGAACTCGGCCGGATTGTTCTCGAAACCTTATTTGACAACTGTGGGTATCCCTGGCAGGTTTTATCCGTCGGTTTAATGAAGATTGATTATCAACCATCCGAGATAGTGGCAAAATTTTCCGAATCAACGCTAAGGGAAATCTTTTTTGATTTTGTTGAAGAATTTTCTAAAGCATCATTCAGAGCTGAAGAGGAATTAATGAAGATGATGAAGCCCCTGAGTGATTCGCTTGATCAGAAGGTCTCCACGGTGATTTCATCCGTGGATACGAAGACAAGGATAAAAATGCAGGCAAGACTCGAAGAAAAATGTTCTGATATGGCGTTAAAGGTGTTTTTTGGCAAATCACCCAATAAAAATATCAGTGACTGGAATATCAGGGTTATGATGAGACTTCGAAAAAGGCTCGAGGAAAATGGAATATTCTAAAGACAAAAAGGTGGAATATGGACAGCAAACACATCGATGATGAAAAGATAGAATTGTATATCCTTAAAAAGGTGATGAAAGAGGACGTTGAAACAGATGGCGATTTTTCTGAAATTGAGGGGCATCTCTCTGAATGCGACAGATGCGCCAAGAGAGCCCATCAACTGTTGAAGCAGTTCAGTCTGCTCTTTAATTATGATGTTTTTATCGATAACACGGTGCTCTTAAAACAACAGATGAGACAGCAGATTGAGGAAACCATAGAAGAGACAGATGATCAAACGATAAAAAAAAGACTTCAAAAATGGTGGAATGAATTTCACAAACATACCGCTCTTGCGGTTAAAATGATGATGAACATGCCCGTGAAAGGAAGAAAGTTGACCAGAGTCATACTCGAAGATATGTGGAAAAATAACGTTTCCGAGGGGTTAAATCTGGATTATGCGGCCTTGCCGCTTCCGGGGAGGCATTACGAAGACGATCAATTAATCTGCATGAATAGAGTGGGTGGTTATTACGGCGAACTAAAAACCAATATCAGCGTTATTCAGTCAGAGAAAAGATTAATCGTTGAATTCGAAGCTTCTGATTTACAAGAGCCGCCGCTGTTATTCCTCGTTTCTACCAACGTCAAGATAAAGCCAAGAATAGGCAGGGCAGAACGAAATCTTAAAGAGAACCGATGGGAAATTATCATGGATAATTTGGATGACGGAACGTATTATACGTTCTTTGAACCTTTTGACGGGGAGTAGTCCATGCAAAATGAATTCAAAATGAAGATTGAGGAAGCGAGAAATTGCATAGAGAATCAAAAATTTGTAAAAGCTGTCGGATTGCTTCATCCTTTTTATTCATCGGTGCAGGAAAACAGTGGAGCCTTTGATCATGATCTGTTGCTCGATTATTATATCGCACTCGGAGAAGGCTATTTTTATTCCGGACAATTGAAAGAAGCAAAAAAGATTTTCGATGAGGGATTAAAGCACATCGACGAAAAATCTGTCGGTATGAAGGGGGCTGAATTGCTGAACGATTCGGCCGTACTGGATAAGAAAACGGGCTTTTACGAAAGGGCCAGTTATAAATTCAATCTCTCGTTGGACTGTGTGAAAAAACAATATGGAAAGAACAATCAGAATTATCTGAATACACTGCTTAATATCGCTCTCTTATACAATCTTCTTGGACAGTATACAGAATCGGAACGATGTTTCAGGGAGATATTGCTGTTGACTGAAAAGGGAAGAGGGATTCCTGATCTCTTTATCATGCGTATCAAACAATCCTATGCCTTTTTATTAACCAAACTCGGGAAAAAAGAGGCGGCCAGGGAGATGTATTTCTCAACGCTTCGCATGCGGGCTGAAAAATTCGGATACAGGTCTGTCTTTTATTGTGAAACGTTGAACAATATCGCCCTTTTTTATAGACCCATAAACAGAAACACCTCAGAGATCATCTATAGAAAAACACTTGAGATTTGCGGTGAAATCATGGGAAAAGACGATTTCAGGGTGGCCAAAACGGAAAAGAACCTGGCACTTATAGCCTATGAGAAAGATAATTTGATTGAAGCGAAAGGATTGCTTGAAAAGGCATTGGTAAAAATGAAGGCGAGCGCTGTTGAATCGAGTATCGAATACATAAAAACGAGAATCATTTTTTTGTCCGTTTCCTGGCGTTTGGCTGATGCAAATGAAACGGATCTTGATCGTGAATTTGCCGAAATGACTGAATATTTCAGAACCAAAAAGGAGATATTTACGGCGGAGTATATTGATTTTCTGATACAGTATTCGCAATATCTGATAGCCAACGATAAAAGGGAAAGATACTTTGATTGTGTCAAAGAGGCCATATCCCTTCAAAATGAGTACATATTAAGCTTAATCAGGGGCCTTTCGGAAGAAGCCTCCCTGAATGTCCTGAAAAACCTTGAACGCGATACCGGTTATTTTATCTCTACCCTGATACAGTTTGGGAAGGAAAAAGAATTTGCGGAATTTATGTATCAGGCGATTACTTTCAGAAAAGGACTGGTATTTGAAGTTTCCCTGATGCATCGAATAGAAAAGATGGATGACCCGAATATAAAAAGGGATCTGGAAGTGTACAAGCGATTGAGAAATGAACTGGCTCGAAGGCTCTTTTCCGGTATTGCCCCCAACGAATCCGAAAAAGATTTTGTCGAGATCAAAAAAGACTTGATTCAAAAATGCAATGAACTGGAAGAAAACATTTTAAAGTTACTGCCAAATGAGCGGATGGAATTAAGGGATCGAATAAAAAAAACGCTTTCCGAATTTATCCCTCTCAATCGGGATGAATACCTCTTTGATTTTTATAAATACAAAAAGTACGATTTTAATCAAAATCGTTGTACGGATGAATATCGTTATTGCAAGGTTTTTATAAAACGGAACGGAGATTATCCGGTTTTCCATGTGAATGATATTGAAAAAGCGGATGTCATCGAAAACGAAATAAGAGCATACAGACTAACCTTGTACGGTTATAGAGATGAACATCAAAAGTACGGAAAAAGGATGACTTCAATACAAAAGATGATTGAATCCTGTCGTTCTCTATATAAAATACTTTTCGATGAATTTAATTCTGAAATAGTCTTCGAAGGGGAGAAAATACCGCATATTTATCTCTGTCCGGATGGAGAAATTGCACAAATCGCCTTTGAATCACTCCTCATAGAAGATGATCTCTACCTGATAGAGAAAACTTCCATCAGTTATTGTAATTCCGTAAGGGACTTATCTCTGTATGGCTCGAGAAAGAATCAGTACGAGGCGATGATTTTTGCGGATCCGGAATATGATCTTTTTATTGAAAAGGGACAGTTTCCCGGGAATTACGGGGAGATCAGATATAAAAGACTAGAAAATGCAAGGGATGAAGCGACAGAGATAGAAAACGTATTCAAGACTAATACGGGGAAGACACCAGAACTGTTTTACGGAAAAGAAGTCAGCAAAAAAAGGATTAAATCCATCAATTCCCCTTCTATTCTTCATATCATTACGCATGGCTATTTTATCGACGAAGCGCTTCCGGAATTTCTTCATCCATTGACCAAATCGGGAATAGTCCTGTCCGGTGTCAATGCATATTTGGCAGGGCAGAAGCTTCCGGAGGAATATGAGAACGGCCTTTTATCCGCTTATGATGCGGCGGTTCTGAATCTTAAGAACAATGAGCTGTTAGTCCTTTCCGCCTGTGAAACCGGACTTGGTGAAATCAATGTGGGTGAAGGGGTGATGGGCTTAAGACGAGGCTTTGCTCAAGCCGGTTCAAAGACGATCATCATGAGTCTGTGGCGGGTCAGTGATGAATACACAAAAATTTTGATGATCAGATTCTTTGAAAATATCTTTAAGGGGCAGAAGATATCAACAGCCCTCAGAAATGCACAACTCTTTCTGATCGATTATCTGTATGAAGCCGTTGGTTTTGCTTCCCCTGTGATATGGAGCGGGTTTATCTGCCAGGGAGATATCTCCCCTTTGATAGAACCGCAGGATGTTTTTCTATAGTCGTTTTTGCTTTCTAAACCAAAATGTGGTTCCCCTTAAATCGGTTTCTCATAACAGTCATTTCAAAGGCACAGTGGATGTGTGGTTTTTTTCTGTGTTATACTATCGTTAATTGGAACTTTTGAATTTAAGAGGAGGTAATACCATGAAAAAAGGTTTTTTATTGATTTCGATGATTGTCTTAATTTCCACCCTTTTTGCCTTCAACCCTCTGAACTATATCCCCGCAGATGTCGATGCGGCTTTTGAAGTCACCGTACCGGAACAGCTGCTCACCGTATTTGGATTGGATATTGGTGATTTACTCGAGGAAACCGGAGAGTTTTTAAATCCCGATATAGAAGTAAAGGATATGCAGGCGATTCTGTTTGGTAAATTTGGAGTGAATGCCTATTTATTTGATGCCATTGATTTTGACTATCTGTATGACGTTACGGATATCACCGATTTCGATACGCTGATTTCAGCCATTGCCGAGATGCCTGCAGGTGTGATTACGAATGTGATCAACATGAATCTAGTATTCGGTTTTCTCGAGGGGGAAGCCATGCATCAAGCCGTCGATATGGGTGTACATTATGAAATCCTGACGGAAGAGGTGGCAGGTTATTCGGTGAAACACTTTAAGATCAGATTTTATGATGATTATGAGCCAGTCTTTTTTGATCTGTATTTTACCGAACTCGAAGCCGGTTATTATCTCGCTGCAACCGATTATGAGTTGTTGGAATCGTCCCTTCTTGCTGCCAAGGATGAAACCATGCGACTTGTCAGCTTCTGTGAAGACATGGGAAAAGAGGACTACTTTGCAAAATTACAGAATAATACCTTTGATCTCAGTGCCTTTCTCATAAGGGCCATGAATATCTTCAACGGCGAGCCGGATTCTGAATTCTGCGGTATCGGGGTGAACGGAACAGAACTGTATCTAAATTTCAACGTGGATATGAAGTATATCAGCGATAAATTCCAGAAAAATACAGAGATTTACAAGACCGACAGGGAGTTTTTCAACGCCATGCCTTCGTTTGATTTCGATTATCCCATCGACAATTTCCTCTCCATTCCGAAGATAGGGCTGCCGGCTGATCTGATAGGGGAGCTCATGTATGAGCTGCCGATGCTGGAAACGTATTCGGATACCCTCGAAAATTATTTCGAGATCCTGCCGCTTATGGGACCTGAACTGGAAAGGGTCAACATCTGCTATTCGGATGAAGGTTATATGCCGTATATGCTTGCAAAATGCTCCGACGCCAAGCTGATATTTGATAATATTGTGGAATTATACGATATAGAAACCGCTACGGTGGGCTATATCGAATACAGTTACGGTGATGATGTTTATATCGCCTATGACAGCCGATATGACTATATAGAAATCTATGCCTTTGACCTTGCGGAGTTTGTACTCAGACAAGGTGAATTACTGTTTACAGAGAAACTGAAATCGGATTCCGAACCGGCAACTTACGTTCAGAATCTTCCGGATTATCTCTGGGGAACAGTCAGTCTCGGCGATTTTATCGAGATGACGGTAGAATTTAATGAAGCGGGTGATCTCTCCTTCCATTTTTCCTTTGACCTGTCTGAAATTACCGAGATGATAGCCGCTATCCAACGGGAGGAGGCCTTATCCGAGATCGTCAATCTCTACGAACGGGGTATGTATTATATAAACGATCAGTTGACTTATTATCCGGAAGATGAATTAAGTATCTCACAGATGATGGACGAACTGGAATACTATTATTCGATAGATCCCGAACGACTGAAGGCCTTTAAGGTCAGCATCGGAACATCCGGAGATAAGCCGGTTTATAACCTGTATTACGGGGGTGTGTTACCTGAAGGAACGACGGTGGAGGACCTGCGGCAGGCGGTAGAAAACATCGTTTATGCGGAAAACGTTACGGTTGAAATAAGAGGGGACGTTGTTCTCATGAGGCTGTTTACAGAATAATTTTTTAGTGAACACCAGGTCCTGATCTCTTCGCATATCAGGACCTTTTTTTTGAGGATTTCTGTCAAAATCAGGATGTATCAGCTGAATAAGGGGAGCTTTTCAGTTTGAACACCGAGAATATTAAATGAAAAATAACCGTCATCAAATGGGGAAGAATTTATGGTTTAATATGATCAGAAGTATAAAAATGGGGGAGTGTTTTTTATGAAACGGATTGTCTATATTCTTGTTTTATGTATCAGCTCATTATTCTTGTTTACGGGATGCATCGGATTTCTTTTTTCACCATCAACTCCGGGAAATTTACAGCCTACCAACGGTAGTACGGGTGTTGCAGCACCGGTAACTTTTTCATGGTCCGCTTCAACGGTTCCGTTTGGCGGAGAGATTCTGTATGACTTATATCTCGGAACGGAATCGAACCCCGTTGTCTACGCGAGAAATCTGAGTGCCACGTCATACACGGTTACCACACTCAGTCCGGGGACACAGTATTACTGGAAAATTGTCGCGAAGAGTGGTGAAGATAAGAGTACGGCAAGTTTTATACAGAGTTTCACCACAAAGGCACAGTCCACTTACAGGGGCTTGACTTTGGGGCTTACACAGTATGATCATTTTTCAAATCTTGCGGCCACGGATGATGATGCGGATGAAACAAAGATAACCTTTGAAAATCTGAATGAGGGCTATACGATGCAGAAGGAGACCGGGCGTATTACCAAGGCACAGGTTCTGTCCTGGCTGACTTCCTATGTATCTGTCAGTCAGTCCAATGATGTCTTTGTCTTTCATTATGCCGGTCATGGAACTTATTCTGCCGGTGAATCCAAACTGGTTATGTCCGATAGTACTTATATCAGCATGAGAGATCTGAGGGGTTATCTCGATCAGATAAACGGGACGAAAATTGTCCTGATCGATGCTTGTTATTCGGGGGATTTTGTCAATCTGATTCCCGGAAAAGAATTGACGACCGATGAAAAGGTGCAGCAGGCGGAATTATTTGAACAAGGTGTCATGACAGCGTTTGAAGAGGATATCAACAGCCGGGGAACCTTTACGTCGGAATACGAGTACTATGTTCTCACGGCAGCCGCCATCAGTCAGACGTCGAATGAAGATACCGTTCTCGATCACGGCTTTTTTACCTTTTTCTTCAACGACGGTCTCGGTAATGTGGGTGTGACCAATCATCACGCGGCGTATGACGCTACCTTTGATGCCGACGGTTATGGCACAGGTGGTGTGGCTGATCATGAACTGATGTTCAGGGAACTTTTTAATTATTCAAAGGATAAAGTTCAGGCCTATATCTACTCGAATTATGGTCAGAACCAGACGGTTCAGGCGAATCATACGACGGCCGCCTTTGTTGTCGGTACTTTTACCTCTTCAACCTCAAATAAATAATCAGGAGTGTCTCGTGTGAAAAAAATCTATTTGCTGTTTATCGTTTTATTGATTGGTATCCTGTTTGCAGGCTGCCGTGTATCTGTTCGTACAAATCTGAATGCGCCCACGGTTCCGGATAATCTTGGCCCTGTATCGGGGACGACTGAAGCCGAAACCACGATGACCCTGACCTGGTCTGTTTCTGTCGATCCGAAGGGTGGAACGGTTTATTACGATGTTTATATGGGGACGACCGAGACACCACCTGTCATCGCCATGGATCTCACATCGACGAGTTATCAGGTGGTCGACCTTGAAAATGAGACGACCTATTACTGGAGGGTTGTAGCGAAGAATGAGGTGGGAGACAGTGTATCGAGCCAGATCTCTTCGTTGACTACAAAGGCTGCACCGCTTGGAAATGCCGTTTACAGAGGCCTTTCACTTGGATTGACGGATTATGGCGGTTCTGGTGATCTGTCGGCCACGGATGATGATGCGGAAGAAATAAAGGTAACCTTTGAAAATCTTTCAGAAGATTATTCCATTCAGAAAGAAACGGGTCGTGTGGTCAAGGTGCAGATCCAGAACTGGTTGACGACCTTTGTATCGGACAGTAAAGGTGATGATGTCTTCGTCTTCCATTATTCGGGACATGGCTTCTATGAAAGAGGTCAGTCAAGAATGTATCTTTCCGACGGATCGGATATGAGTATGAGTGAACTGAGAGGCTATCTCGATCAGATAAACGGGACAAAGATCGTTCTGATCGATGCCTGCCAGTCGGGAAACTTTACGAATATGAGTTCCGGCAGAATCATGTCTGAAGAAGAGATGGTTCAGCAGACGACACGCTTCAGAGAGGGTGTGTTGAGTGCTTTTGAAGAGGCAGCAGGAGCAAGAGGAACTTACAGTACGCCGTATGAATATTATGTGCTTACCGGTTGTGCTGTCGATGAATATTCAAATGAAGACGGCTATCTGAATCACGGTTTTTTCAGCTTCTTCTTCTGTGATGGTTTGGGAAACGTTGGTGTTTCAAATCCTTCGGGTCTGTTTGATGCCACTTACAATGCGGACGGTTACGGCCCCAACGGCCTCGCGGATGGAAAACTCACACACAGTGAACTGTATCATTATTCCAAAGATAAGGTCAGTAGCTATTTTCAATCCACCTATGGGGAAAATACGCAGACGATACAGGGAAATCATACGGATTCTGATTTTATCGTGGGAATTGTTTCGCAGAGATAAATTTTTCTAAAGGGGTCCGACCTTCCGGACCTCTTTCTTTTGGGAGCAGCAGAAGAAACTTCCGGGGCATTTCGTGTTTTATGAAACTTCCTTTAAATGTTATATAATACCTTATCTTAATTTAAATATTCATAATGCTTTAACATTAATATGCTCAATCAACATCAAATTGAGAGTATTTTTCGTTATAATTTATTAGAACTTTGAAATAGAATCGATGGTAATTAAATATGGGATTCAAAGGAGGAAATTATGAAAAGATTTTTGATGGTTTTAATTTCTCTGTTTTTACTGATAATGATTGTCAGCAGCTGCGATGTCGGACCGGTAGTACCGGGTACTCTTCCCCCCGCTGTCTTTAATCTGTTATCACCGCTGAATTCCGAGCAGGGAATTCTGCCCCTCCTGAACTGGGCAGCTGCACTGTATGCCGATCAGTATGATATTAAACTCTGGAAGTCAGGTGAATCGGAAGAGTACCTGGCTCAGAATCTCACGCAAAATTCTTATAATCTTTCAACATCACTCGCATATTCTTCGCTATATTACTGGAAAGTGATTGCCAAAAATGATTATGGTCAATCTGAATCCGCAACGGGAGCGTTCAGCACCCTGCCACAGAAATCCGGTAATTATGTGGAGATAAAAGACCTGCAGGCTACGTCAGACGGCTCTTTTACACTTGTTTTATCGGGAACGGTATCCGATGCGAGAGGGATAGAAATCATCCTGGATTATGATCCGACCCGGTTGGATATTGCACCGAATGGCCAGGGGGATATCGCCCTGATGAACATCTCAAATGCACTGGGAATTATCACGAAAGGGACCGGCACCATTACGATATCCATTTCCAGTTCAGCCAATTTCAGCCTGAGCCATCAGGAATTTCTGAGGATTACCTGCGATGCCGGTGCAATCGCAGGCGTGTACAGCATAACGATAAACAATTCGTCAGAGGCGATTAATGAAAATTTCAGTCAGATAAATTTTAACAAATCAGATATAGGTTATGTCTTTATCGAATAAAGAAAGAGAGGAGTGTGTCTTATGAAAAAAATCATCTATCCCATTATATTCCTTGTCATAATGCTTATCTTCACAGCCTGTATGGAAACATCTTTAAGAAAAGAGCTTTCCGACGAATTGTATGCCGTTCAGAGCTCGGGTGCTTACAACGTTTATTCGGATGATGTCTTTCAGGCGCTGGAAATAGGTTTCAACGCTGACTTTGTTTCCGAACTCGATCAAATCTCTGTGAATCCCGATCTGATGAAGATCAGGAAACGGACAGATTCAGGGATCATCCTGGCCTTGATCAATCCCGATTCGGTCATCGGGAGGGGGGATTTTCTGTTTACCGTTCCGGCCATCACTTCAAAGGATATCATCAGCGTGAACGTGATTGACGGCGACAGCGTGAGGGCCTCTATTCCATTACCAAACGGGGTCAGTGTCCTCGATACGGAGATTAACACGAATCAGTCATTTGATCTGTATATTTACACCAAAAACCTCTCTACGCTTCAGGCACTCGAATTCACACTCAATTTTGACCCGAATTATATCATAGTCGATCCGGCATATGGGGACAATTATCTTGAAGTGCTTGGAACCTTTCAGCCGGCGCTTCTTATAAAGAGTAAGACGAATAACAGTATAACCCTGTCGTTCGTTTTTCAACAAGAGGTCAATATCACCGAGGAGCTTTCGTTTAAACTCAGGATGAAGTCCCTTTCAACCAACACGACGACCAATGTTACTTTCAGCGGAACCTCCGCCTTAAACTCCAGTGCCGTTTCGCTTGGTACCGCCTTCAACAACGGCGGCATAACGGTCAACAGCAGCTTGACACCGGAATTGCTCGGTGACTTTGATTCGGATGATCAGGTGGATATACAGGATTTTCTCGCCTTTGTCACTCACTACAATTCATCATCAGGCGACGGGACCTATGAGACGCTCTATGATATAGGACCGGCTCAGGATTATTTTAAAGGGGATTGGGATGGCATCTATGATGTGGCCAATCCGGACGGTGCCGTTAATATCATCGATTTTATCGTTTTCGCAAACAATTATGGCCTGACAAAACCGACGAACGACAATCAGCCGCCTTCTGTTCCGGGAAATCCGGATCCCGTTGACAATGCGCAAAATGTCTCGACGGATCCCGTTCTTGAATGGACGGCCTCTACCGATCCGGAAAATGATACCATTTCCTATGAGGTCTATTTCGGAACCGTTGTAGATCCTCAGGCGCTTGTCATGACGGTAGATACCCCACTGGCGACGTTCACGGGACTTTCAAACTCCACCACCTATTACTGGAAGGTTGTGGCAAAGGACAGCAACAATAACCGTACGGAGGGGGACATCTGGCGCTTTACAACACTGGCGGGAACAAATAATCCACCTTCGGCACCGATCAATCCCTCACCATCAGACAGTGCAACCGGAGTGAATACATCTGTTACTCTCTCCTGGGGCGCATCAACCGATCCGGATGGGGATACGGTCGCTTACGATTTCTATTTTGGAACTTCTACAAATCCGTCACTCGTCATTTCTAATCTTGGGGGCACCTCTTATTCGAGAACGGGTTTGAGTAACGATACACAGTATTACTGGAAGGTCGTGGCAAAAGATACCCATTCGAACACAACTTCCAGTTCGATCTGGACCTTCCGGACAATTCCGGGAGCCAATAATCCACCGACAGCACCAACAGGTCCGAATCCGGCATCCGGCAGCACCGATCAGGAAACCTCTCTGACTTTATCCTGGACGGCTTCAACCGATGCCGACGGTGATCCTGTGACCTATGATGTCTATATGGATAAAACGAGCAATCCGACCACATTCAAGGGATCTGTATCGGGGACGAGTTTCAACGTCAGCAATCTTTCCTACGCCACACTGTATTACTGGAAAGTTGTGGCCAAGGACAACAACGGTGGCAGCACTTCCGGCAGTGTATGGAATCTTACAACCAAGGCCGCCCCATCGGGGAATGCCTCTTACAGGGGAATTACGCTGGGTCTGACGGATTACGGCGGCAGCAGTGATCTGTCCGCAACGGATGATGATGCGGATGAAATCAAGATAACCTTTGAAAATCTTTCAGAAGGTTTTTCGATTCAGAAAGAAACGGGAAATGTCGTTAAGAGCGAGATACAGAACTGGCTCACTTCTTATGTCTCCGGCAGTCAAACGGATGATGTCTTCGTCTTCCACTATTCGGGGCACGGCTTTTATGAGTCCGGTCAGTCCAGGATGTATCTGTCTGACGGTTCAGATATGAGTATGAGTGAATTGAGAACACTGCTTGATAACATCAACGGGACGAAAATCGTCCTGATCGATGCCTGTCAGTCAGGGAACTTTACGGATATGAGTTCCGGGAGAGTCCTGACAACGGAAGAAAAGCTCCAGCAGATGGCGCAGTTCAGAGCCGGTGTACTGAGTGCTTTTGAAGAATCGGAGACGAACCGCGGAACCTACAGTTCACCGTACGAGTATTATGTCCTGGCCGGTTCTGCAATCGATGAATACTCGAACGAAGACAGCCATCTGAATCACGGTTTCTTCAGCTTCTTCTTCTGTGATGGCCTTGGAAACGTCGGATCATCCAATCCGAACGGATCATTTGATGCCACTTACAATGCGGACGGTTACGGCCCCGGTGGTGTTGCGGATGGAAATGTTACCCACAGAGAGCTGTACAATTATTCGAAGGATAAAGTCAGCGAATACATGCAATCCAATTACGGGGTAAACGATCAGACCATACAGGGTAATCATACGGACTCTGATTACGTGGTGGGAAGTTATTCAGGAGCCTCTGAAAATCCACCTTCAAAGCCGTCAAGTCCTACCCCGTCCGACGGTAGTTCGAATGTTTCGGTTACACAGTCTCTCTCATGGAGTTCTTCCGGTGCCACATCGTATGATGTGTACTTTGGAACCAGTTCGACTCCGCCGCTTGTTTCATCGGGGCAGTCTTACAACAATTACAACCCAGGGACGATGAATGTCAGCCAGCCCTATTACTGGAAAATCGTTGCCCATAACGCATACGGAACCACAACGGGAGATGTCTGGGATTTCACAACGGCATCCGGTGATACCCCGTCGAGTTCAGACGGTAAAGTGGTTCTGAAAACGGCTACCCCTGAAGTGACAGGGGACATGGAATTCGATTATTACCGGGCTTATTTCGATACCAATAACCCAACCCCTCCTCACTGGAAGGTGAGATATGACGGATCTCTTTATTTCACCTTTAACGGGGCGGAAGATTTTTACTTTAACGCCTACGGTTTGAGAGATCAGGGATATGATGCGGAAATCGACGTTTATATCAACGGGGATTATGTGGGATATTTTGTCATGTCAGCGAGCTGGGGACAGTATATCATCGAATCAGATTATTTCTCTTCCGGTGAAAACGAAGTAGAACTGAATATGTACTGGGGAAGCATGTATATCGATGAAATCTGGACCGGTGACGGACAAACGACAGACGATCCGCCGAGTGTCCCATCAAATCCCAGTCCATCAAATGGATCCAATATTCAGAATCCGACACCGACTCTCAGCTGGTCGTCCACCGGAGCGGATAATTACGATGTGTACTTTGGAACCAGTTCAAATCCGCCAAAGGTTTCTACCGCTCAGACCGCTTCTACTTATTCACCCTCAACACTTTCGATTGGCCAGACGTATTACTGGAAGATCGTTGCAAAAAATACTTACGGATCGACAGCCGGTTCGATCTGGAGTTTCTCCGTTTCGGGGGATACACCTCAGACGGGAGTCGATTTTACGAGTCCGTATTCGGGGAATTACCTGCTGATCAGCAACGAATCGTCCAATGGCGATTCAACCGAATATACCGGAAGTCTGTCCTCTGAAAGGATGCTGAGTCCCAGGAATACGGAGTATGCCATGCCGAGAGGTCTGCCTCTGGAAGCCTACCGGATTGATCCGCAGATGAACAGGGATATAGAACTTGACCGATCACTTCTCGTTGATTCTGAAGACGGAAAACTGGTATCAAGAGCCGTTGGAGATACGAGACAGTTTACGGTCTACAATTTCAAGACCGATTCGGATCAGACCATCACGGCTACTCTGCAGGCTGTCGGTTCACGTTGTGAAGTGTGGGCTCAGAACACCTCAGAGATCACGACAACGAAGGCACAGCAGGCCGCTTCTGAATTTGACAGTGTGATTTATCCGCAGGTTACCTCTAATTTCTATACTCCGTCCGATGTTAATTCCGATGGAAAAGTGGCCATTCTGATGTTTGACATACAGGATGATTTTGACAGTACGGGCAGTTATGTTGGAGGGTATTTTTGGGCAAGAGACCTCTTTAACATGGCCGGATCGAATCTGATGGAAATATTCTATATCGATACCTATCCGACGATGCATTACCCGCAATCAAATGCGATAGATGTGAGTGAGGCCTATTCTACCCTGGCACATGAGTTCCAGCACATGGTCAACTTCAACAGGAACTATCTCGTTGAAGGCGGGGATGATATGCCTTCGTGGATAGATGAGGGCCTGTCTATGGCCGCTGAAAGACTCGTGTACGGTTCATCCGAGATGACCGGAAGGATTAATTATTACAACTCCTCACCGAGTATCAAGAACGGTCATTCACTCCTTTACTGGGATGATTATGGAGATACGCTCGCGAATTATTCCCTGTCATACCTCTTCATGCAGTATTTCAGGATACAGATGGGACAGGGAAATGCGATTTACAGGGAGATCATAGAAGATTATGCCAATGATTACAGCTGTATACAGAATGCCTTGAATGCCTATGCCTCCTCTATTTCCTTCGGTGATTTCATGACGAACTGGAGAATAGCCCTGATGCTCAAAGAGAGCAGCGGTGCCTATGGTTTTGGCGGAGACTCTTCCTTTGATCCCCTTTCCACACAGATCTATTCGGGAGGCAGTACAAACCTGAGAGGTGGTGGTGCGGTTGTCAAGACACTGGTCACATCTTATACGGACCCGGGAAATTCAGGCGCACATATACAGTATGTCGGGATGCCCTGATCATTCTGATTTTCATTGTGGTGACAGGAATTAGAACGGTTCCTGCAGGTGTTTATGATTTGTTTCATGAATGAAACTAAAATGAAACGGTAATTCTGTTAGTATATACCGGCGATGAAGGTCGCTTGGGAAAAGTAAATAAAAGGGGAGCCGTCAAGGCTGAGAGGGATTCGTTCCGACCCTGTGAACCTGATCCAGATAATGCTGGCGTAGGGAGAGAATATATACGATGCACCCTACTGTCAAACAGTAGGGTGTTTTATTTTTACGGAGGGATTAAAATGAAAAAAGTACTGATCTTTGCAATGCTGTGTCTGACCGTTATGAGTTTTTCCAGAGAATTAACCGTTTATACGTATGAGAGCATGGACTGGATAGAAGATCATCTAATCAGTCAGTTTGAAGAAAGGGAGAACTGCAAGGTAAAGGTCATCACACTTGGTGATGGCGGTAATGTGCTTTCAAGACTCATTCTTGAAAAGAAGCGGCCCCAGGCGGATGTCGTTGTCGGCCTTGATCAGAGTATGTCGGTAAAGGCGATAGAAAATGACCTGCTGTTAAAATTTGTCCCGTCAAATCTTGATAACATTACAAATCCTGATTTGATCTTTGATGCAACGGGGCATGTCTATCCTTACGATTTTGGTGCGATTGCCATCATCACAAACCCTTCTGAGATGAAAGGGACAATCCATTCTTTTGAAGCCTTGAAAGAACTCGAAGATGCCCTCATCATACAGGATCCGAGAAGCTCAAGTACCGGACAATCCTTCCTCCTCTGGACGATTGCAATCTATGGGGAGAACTGGCAGCAGTTCTGGCGCGAGATCAAACCGTCTATCCTGACGGTTACTTCCGGTTGGAGTGAGGCCTTCTCGAAATTTGAAGCGGGTGAAGCCCCGATGATGGTCAGTTATGCAACGGATGGTGCTTATTCGGTAGAATATTACGGGTCAACAACCTATACGACGCTGATCCCGGATGAAGGGGCGTATGTTCAGATAGAAGGAGCCGGAATCGTTAAAGGGACGGATGATGAGATCCTCGCAGGAAAATTTATAGAATTTCTCCTCTCCGATGAAGTCCAGAGAGACATACCACTCAATCAGTGGATGTTCCCGGTTACCGACGTGGAAATGCCGGAGTCCTTTGACTATGCGGTTAAACCGGAAAAGATCCTTTCGATAGATGCGTCTGAAATAGGAGAAAATCTTGAAAAGTGGCTTGACGAATGGGAACAGATAATGTATTGAGAAACAGAAGAGGGCTTCAATTGATTTTTCTGATCATTGCCTTAATGGTCGTTCTATTTCCTTTCTATACGATGATCAGAGATTTCTTCAATATAAGCGACTTATCCACGGTTCAGGACCCGAAATTTCTTCGGGTCCTCTGGTTTACACTGTATCAGGCACTGTTGTCTTCAGTTGCCGCGTTTTTCGCAGCCATTGTGCCATCACTTTATTGTGCAAAGAATGACAATTTCATCTCAAAACTCCTTGAGAATTCTATTTTTATCCCGTTCTTCTTTCCGCCGGTATCCATGGTTATCGCCTTCAGTGTCATCTTTTCACAAAACGGTATCTTACATGCCATGGGTTTGAATGTAGAGATCCTCTACACGTTAAAGGCCATCATCATAGCCCATATCTTTTACGAATCTCCGATATTTGTGAAATACATCTCTCATGCACTGATGAGCATCAATCCGAAAGTCATAGAGGCAGCTCAGCTTGATGGCGCATCAACGATCAAGCGCCTGATGTCAATCGATCTGAGATTAATCCTGCCATCCCTTTTGAAGGCCTTTTTTCTCGTGTTTACCTATTCGTTCATGAGCTTTGCCGTCGTACTCAACCTTGGCGGAATACAGTTTTCCACCCTTGAAGTCTCTATCGCAAACGCCTTGAGGGGCCGGTTTGATTTTTCGGAGGCCCTGTTCTATGCCATTTTCCAGTTTGGCATCCTGTTTATCCTGAATTATATCTGTTCCAGTCTTTTGAAAGAGACTTATGAGAATGAGCAGCCACAGCGATTGAATGTCAGAACATCTGTTTTTGAAAAGATTATTACCGTCTCTTACTGTGCTTTTGAATACATGATGATTTTTGTCGGTTTATCCGGAATCATCTTCGACTGGCATGACGGTCGGTTTTCGCTGACACATTTATTGAATCTGTTTTCTGATAAGATAAATCGGAAATATGATGTTGTCAAATCAATTGTAAACTCGATTGGTGTTGCAGCTATCACTGCTACTGTTTCGACATTCCTGGGATATTTTCTGATTAACCTGAAAACAAAGTTGACAGATTACGTCATTCTTCCCATCCTTGGTATTTCCAGTGCTTTTACTGCAATGGCCCTGTTGTATATGAATATTCTTTATGGTGTCCCATACGCTTTGCTGATTGTTGCCGGATATATCCTGATATCCGTTCCCCTTGCCTATTCCTTCCTTTTTCAAAATGTAAGGGGTTTTAGAAATGAATTGCTGGAAGCATCTTATATGGATGGTGCAGGAAAAATCAGAGCCTTCGTTGCCATTAAACTGCCAATTCTTCTACCGACCTTTCTCGCTGTTTTCTTTCAGATATTTGCCGTTATATACGGTGAATTCACCATTTCCTATACCATGCAGATAAGAGATTTTTTCCCGCTGGCAAGTGTGGTAAACTATTCCCTTTCGGCTCACAGGTATTATCTTGAAAGCCAGGCCTTTGCTTCTCTAAACACGATTATAGTGTTTATGATGTTCTGGTTATCTTCACTTCTCCTGAAAGAGAGAAAATAATAGCCATCTTTTCCGAATTATAAATTATTATTATAATAATCTTACAAATTTCTATTAACAAGGTTAAAAAAGGAAATAACATTCAGAAAGAATTTATAATTTATTTCATTAACCAAATTGTATTATATGATAAAATAGAATATCACATAATAAGAGGTGAGTCCTATAATGAAAACTACAAGAAATTTTCTGTTTGTAAGTTTTTTAGTTTTTTTTGTTGTTATTTTTACAGCAGCAGGATGCCCATTATTTCAATATCAGAATATCGGCACGTTTATAGAAATTCAAAATGAAACCTCTGAGACCATTCGTGTTATGGTACTTGATACTGAAAAGATGCCAATTGGCAGCTATTATGAGATTAAACCGGGTGAAAGCGATCAGATCAGAGCAACGACTGATAGTGATTATATTAGTATCAGTAAAGAAAATGGTGATGTATGGCATTATACTGCCGGTGGAGAAGATCTTACTGAAATCATTTTTGAAAGTAAAGTGATCGTCGTCAACGGTACAAATGGATATTGGGAGACTTAGATTCAACTATTCACTAGTTCATATAGCCTCCATCTCTGAAATGGTTTCTGCTGATAGGTGTTCATTGTCAAGAT
>ERZ795048.1301-NODE-1301-length-22711-cov-5.832583_pt1 | contig 22711 bp, 18 predicted proteins | sample MGYA00375132_ERZ795048 | MGnify/ENA primary metagenome ERZ795048 (study PRJEB30177, sample SAMN05720225) | activated sludge metagenome | isolation source: Anaerobic digester | place: Hong Kong | collected 2014-12-17 ... | reverse complement strand
AAACGAAAAAAGTTCTATTTACGGGTAAAAATCAAACCATTGTTCATGTCGTATCGGAGCAAACCAACCCCCTGTGCATAATATATATCGGTAATGGTGTAATCATCCCAATATTCTTTTAAATCATTCAATTTGAAGTGAAAAAGCTTAGAATATTCTTTTCCGTTAATTGAAAACGAACCAGGAAAACAGAGCGACGACGAGATAAGCGAATCATCCTCGACACCTTCGCTTGTAATTCGAAGATTCAAATAATGACTCCCCATATAGATGTTTGTAATAATATTTAAATGATTATCGTAATGAAAACTCAAATCGTTTAACGAAAAATGAATCTGTTCACCATAAACATCGTCGTTATATGAAGGATATAATGAAATACTGAATTCATCGGAATAGTTCGACCGAAAACGCTGAAAATAATACTCGGTAAAACTCACTTGTGTTTTAATGCCCATAAAATAGGATGAGCCCAATGTTTCATCGTGTTCATTGGCATGCATAAAATACTCACGGTTTATACCATTATTATCGGTCATTTCAAACCGCATAAATACGCTATCGCTAACCAACCATTGCGATATTGTATCACTTAGATGGTAGTTTACTTTTTTCAGCGCTTGGTCTTCGGCACACGACGAAAACAAAACAACTAAAAATATCAATAATATCGAACTATTAATTTTTGTAGCAAACGTCATAATCGTAGGTTTCACCGTTATTCATTTTAATTCTTAAAATGCCAAATTCGGCATTAAAATATAAGCTATCGACCAATAGTTCTGGTTGATTCAGATACGAATTGTAATAGTCCGATTTCATTGCCCAAACATTGGAATAATTATGGTCGCCAATCGCGTACTCAATAAGTGTATCGACCTTATTTTCATAGAAAATAAAATTGAAGTTACCACCGGCAAACCACAAATTCATATCAATGTACTCCTCGTCAATTTTCTGTATAGATAAGTTTATTTCGGGCAAAGGATACTCAGGGGTAAGAATTGTGCGGTTCACTTCAAATTCAATAGCATTACCACAACCATGATCAAAATCGACAAACTCGGTATGCGTGTTCCTACTGCAATTAAACACTATTTGAGTTCCTTCGGAATGCCTTAAACAAACCTTTTGTCCATCGGCATAAGGCACTAAATTTAGAATCGAATCGGGTATTGGGGATATTACTATCAACTGATTGTTGCATTTGGGAGGACAAGCAAAAAACAAAAACGACAATGCAAAAACTAAAAGAATTCGAAAGAATAGAATTAGACGCTTCATTTTTAAATTTTATTTTTTGATGAAATGATACTCTAAAGGGTTGCTTTGTTTGAAACAAAATTGCAATTTTTTATTCAACAAACGAAATCGAACAGTTCTTTTTAAACAAATGATTAAGCACCTTCAAAAAACATGTTTTACAACATACATTGAGCCTTTTTTTTATGAGATTTGCACCTCAGGTAAAAACAAAAGGGAAAACATTATGGTGGTTGAGAACAAAGCAATGCAAATAAGGCGCGAAATACAGAAACGCATTGTTAACTTGATATTTAACGAAAGACTACTCGACGAAATCGATCGAATACCAATGGCCATGCGACCACGGGGAAGCGAAAGTTTTAGGTGCTGCGTTTATCGCGACCGTGCGCTTATCAAACAAAAAATAATGGCCATGCTTGGTTTCGAAGTAAAAACCGAAGACGATGAACTAAGCCCTTTATCCGATTTCATTCTGCAATCGTACGTTAAAGCAAATAGCGAACGCGAAATACTTCATGTTGTTGAAGATGCGTGCCACGGATGCCAACAAAACAACTACATAGTTACCAATATGTGCCGTGGCTGCGAAGGTCGGCCATGCGAAGTTAACTGCCCAAAAGATGCTATTGATATTATTGGACGCAGGGCAGTAATTAACCCCGACAAATGTGTGAGTTGTGGCATTTGCGAATCGGTTTGCCCCTACCATTCAATCATTTACGCACCTGTGCCTTGCGAACAGGCTTGCCCGGTTGGAGCCATTTCGAAAAACGAAAACGGCAAAGAAATTATCGATTTCGACAAATGCACTTTCTGTGGGAAATGCCTTACAGCCTGTCCTTTTGGAGCTATTGTTGAAGAAACACATTTATTCGACTTAGCTTTCACATTAAAACGAAGAAAAAGTTTAACAGCATTGCTTGCCCCATCGGTAGCTGCAAGCTTCGATTGTTCGTTACCACAAATAAAAAATGTGTTATTACAAGTTGGTTTCGAAAATGTAGTATTTGTAGCCGAAGGTGCCGAACAAACAGCAGCTCACGAAGCAAAAGAATTCATTGAACAAGGCGAAAATCTTTTAACAACATCGTGTTGCCCTTCGTTTGTAAAAATCATAAAAAAACATGTTCCCGAATTGGCCGAACATGTATCAAGCACTCCATCACCAATGGTTTATGCTGCTAGGACGGCAAAAAAACGTTACCCAAATGCACAAACCGTCTTCATTGGTCCTTGCATGGCCAAAAAGGCCGAATCGTTCAATGTAAGCGAGGTTGATATGGTTATCAACTTTGAAGAGCTTGCCGCACTTCTACTGGCGCTTGATATCGACTTTGTAAATATCAATAATGAAGCATCGAAAATTGAAGCAGGAACCGATGCTTGGGGTTTTGCCATGTCGGGCGGAGTATTGGGTGCTGTTAAAAACAAACTACCACAAGCCGCAAACATTAAACCACTTGTAATAAATGGCATTGATAAAAAAGCCATAAAGCAACTTAAGCTTGTTAAAAAGCAAAGCCAATTCAACTTTATTGAAGGAATGAGCTGCGAAGGAGGTTGTTTGGGTGGATGTTACATGAATGTAAAAACAGTTATTGCCCAAAAAAGAATGAACAAAACCATTGAAGCAATTAAACAATCGGAAAGCCAAAAGATTGAAATATCGGATATTTAATGTTATTTAGTATTCAAAAACAATTTGAATGAGAAAATTTAGCCTTCTGATAATTATTTCCACCTTACTGGCCTGTTCTGTATTTTCGAAAAAGCACAACAACGCAACAACAAGGTTTTATACTCAAGCCGATTCTGCATTGGTAGTGCAAAAAATTAATCAATATAAGGACATGGCCAGCATGACAACTAGCAATGTTCTTAGTATGCTGGCATTGTCGTTTATCGATACCCCATACGAAAGCCATACGCTCGACACCCATGATAAAGAGCAGTTGGTAATTAACCTAAGAGCGTTCGATTGCACTACTTTTATTGAAACTTGCTTGGCGCTAAGCTTAACCATTAAATCAGATTCGCCTTCGTTCGAAGAATTTTGCACGATACTTGAGAACATAAGGTATCGTGATGGCAAATTGATTGACTACACCAGCCGTTTACATTATTTCAGCGACTGGATTAGCGACAATTCGCAAAAAGCCTATATTATTGATATTACCCGTCAACTTGGAGGGATTCCCTACCCTAACATGGTAAACTTTATGAGTACCCACCTTGAAGCATACAGCCAATTAAAGCAAAATCCCGACCTCATACCGTCGATACAACAAACTGAAAAAGCTATATCGAGCCGCAACTATTTTTATATTCCAAAAAACAACATTAATAGCACCGACTTAAGCAAAGCACATGGTTCAATTGTTGCTTTCACCACTAATATTGATGGTTTAGACATTATTCATACCGGAATCATTATTAATGAAAAACAACAAATTAAGCTACTGCATGCATCATCGGATAAAGGTAAGGTGGTACTGAGCAAAACAAATATTGAAGAGTACATACAGGGGAACAAATTACAAACCGGAATGATGGTTATATTTCCTGCAAACACACAAATTTCACACAAATAATCATTAACCCATAATTTACTACAAAAAAAGTTTCTGTTATTGAATTGTTCATAAACCCAAGTCTAATTAATATAATTCTCGGTCAAAAAAACACTTGTCATACAATACTATTTAAAACTGTGTCATATTGTCCGAAAAGCTTTTGTGGCAGAATATTTGTATTTTTGTGGCGGTTAAAAATTCTAAGAAAATTATGAAACAGGAAGAGGATAAAATTCAACAAGAAAAAACTGTTGACGAAAGCACAAATACCGAAAAAGCCACAAACGAAAAAGAGGTGAAAAAGCCCAAAAAGAATAAAAAAGACAGTTCAGCCGAAAAAATTGAAGAACTGGAACAAACAATAGCGCAAAAAAACGATCAATTGCTACGCCTGCAAGCCGAGTTCGACAACTTCAGAAAGCGTACGCTTAAAGAAAAAATGGAGTTAATAAAAACTGCTGGCGAAGGAATAATGCTCAACATACTACCAGTTATCGACGATTTTGAGCGCGCTTTGAAATCGATGGATGAAGCAAAAGATTCAGAAGCCGTTAAAGAGGGTTTACTTTTAATACACAAACGCTTTATCGATTTCGTTAAACAAAACGGAGTTAAGGAGATTGAAGCTACCGGACTGGAATTCGACACCGATTTACACGAAGCAATAACTAAAATACCGGCTCCTACCGACGAACTTAAAGGCAAAATTGTTGACGTTATCCAAAAAGGGTATTTGTTGAATGACAAAGTGATTCGCTTTGCCAAAGTGGTAATTGGAGAATAAAAACAAGGAGATTTAAAATGAGCAAACGCGATTACTATGAGGTTTTAGGTGTAAATAAAAATGCCAGTGCCGACGAGATCAAAAAAGCTTATCGGAAAAAGGCAATACAATTCCACCCCGATAAAAACCCCGGCGACAAAGAAGCCGAAGAAAAATTCAAGGAAGCTGCCGAAGCTTACGAAGTGCTTAGTAATGCTGAAAAGAAACAACGATACGACCAGTATGGACATGCAGGTATGAACGGCGCATCGGGATTTGGCGGACAAAGCATGAACATGGACGACATATTCTCGATGTTTGGCGATATTTTTGGCGGTCACTTTGGCGGTTTTGGCGGTTTTGGCGGCGGTGGGCGCTCACGTGGACAAAGGGTTGCACGTGGTCAAAACCTTAGGGTGAAAGTAAAATTAAATTTGCAGGAAATTGCCAATGGCGTTGAGAAAAAAATTAAAGTAAATAAATACGTAGCTTGTACAGCATGCCACGGTTCGGGAGCAAAAGACGGCTCCTATTCCACCTGTTCTACCTGCCATGGAAGTGGCCAGGTTACCCGTGTTTCGAACACTTTCTTGGGGCAAATGCAAACTACATCGGCATGCCCTACTTGCGGCGGCGATGGCAAAATAATTACCAATAAATGTACTGTTTGCTATGGCGAAGGAATTGTAAAAAGCGATGAGGTAATTAGCATGAACATACCTGCCGGTGTAGCCGAAGGCATGCAACTATCGATGAGCGGAAAAGGTAACGCAGCCCGAAGGGGTGGCATTAACGGCGACCTTATTGTGCTAATTCAGGAAGAAGAACACCCGGAACTAATCCGCGACGAAAACGACTTGATATACAACCTATTCCTCACCTTTCCAAAGTTAGCGTTGGGCACAACAGCCGAAATACCAACTGTTGACAGCCGCGTGAAAGTTAAAATCGATGCAGGAACACAGCCCGAAAAAATACTGCGCATTAGGGGCAAAGGCTTACCCGATGTTAACGGTTACGGAAAAGGCGATTTATTAGTGCGCATTCATTCGTGGGTGCCCGACCGTTTAAATGCCGAAGAGAAAAAACTTCTTGAGAAACTCGACCAACAACCCAACTTTCAAGAAGCACCTAAGCATAAAAATGGGAAGAAAGACTTTTTCGAGAAAATGAGAGGGATGTTTGATTAAACATTATTCCAACAAAGAGCGAATTAAATAACATTCATTAGAATAATAAAACAGTAAGAGAGGTTTTCCACAAAGCCTCTCTTTTTTGTTAATAAAAAACCCCGCCACAAAAGTATGGCAGGGTTTAAAATCACAAACAAACATTTTAGCCCAAAAACGAGATCAAAACGCCGGCTGCTACAGCCGAACCAATTACACCTGAAATGTTACTGGCCATGCAATATTGCAGCACGTGGTTTTTACTATCGTATTTCAAAGCTATTTCGTTAGCTACACGCGAGGCCATAGGCACGGCACTCAATCCGGTAGCTCCAATTAACGGGTTAATTTTCTTCTTGGCCATTAAGTTATAAACCTTAACGGCATAAATACCTCCGGCCACCGAGATGGCAAAAGCCAGAAAACCTCCAACAATAATTCCCAATGTTTGTACATTCAAAAACACCTCGGAAGTCATAGTTGCACCTACGGTTAGACCAAGGAAAATTGTTGCAGCATTCATAATTGGACCACTAGCAGCTTCAGATAAGCGCGAAGTATTGGTGCCAATTTCTTTCACCAAATTACCAAACAACAACATACCCAATAAAGGTACTGCCGAAGGAACAAAGAAGGCAATAACAATACCTAAAACAATAGGGAATGCTATTTTTACTGCTTTCAGGTTTTTGATCTGATGTTTAGGCGGAAACATTTTATCCATTTCCTTCATGTTGATTTTCAACTCCTTGCTAGAACAAGTCAGTCGAACAACCAAAGGGATAATTACAGGAACCAAAGCCATATACGAATATGCTGCAATGGCAATAGGACCTAATAAGTGCGGAGCCAATTTAATTGTAGTATAAATAGCAGTTGGACCATCGGCGCCACCAATAATTGCAAGCGAACCGGCTTCTTGTGGTGTAAAACCAACAGCTATTGCAGCTAAAAGCACCGAAAAAATGCCCAACTGAGCAGCAGCTCCAAACAACGAAAGCCTTAGGTTACGCAACATAGGACCAAAATCGGTTAAAGCACCTACACCCATAAAAATAATAGGAGGCAGCAAGCCGGTTTTAATCAATGTATAGTACAAAAAGTTCATGATGCCATACTCGTGAGCTATTTCGAACAAGTTCATGTATCGGTGCTCCATTTCCATGGCAATCAAATCGTGCGATGGGTCGGCAAACTGTTTTAAGCCATCCAACTGAATAAAATTTGCAGGTACAACCCCCATGCCACCACCGGGCAAATTGGCTAAAATTACACCAAAAGCAATGGGCACCAGCAATAAAGGTTCATACTGTTTCCGAATTCCCAGGTACAACAATATTGCACCAACTACCAACATAATTAGTGGTGTTGGATCGGCAATCAAATTGCTGAACGCGGTCATTTCATATAATTTCTGTAACGTTTCCATTTCGTAATGTTTTGAAAAGGTACAAACATCCTTTACAGATGTAGTACCTTTCTATTTCTTATTGAATACGTATCAATACATCATCTTCTTCTACATCTTCACCTGTTGCTTTCAAAATCTCAACAATTTTTCCAGCTTTATCGGTTCTGATTGCATTGAATGTTTTCATGGCTTCAACATAGCCCACCAAGTCACCTTCTTTAACAATATCGCCAACTTTAATTGCTGTTTCAGAAGTATTTTTGGTAAGGTAAAATTTACCTTCAAGCGGCGACTGAATTTCCTGCAAATCGCCTGAAACTACAGGTGCAGCAGCAGGTGCCGATTGAGCCGCAGGAGCCGATTGAGCTACCGGTACTTCCGAAGGAGTATCGCCATACGAAACAGTTACCTTAAAGTTTTCGCCATTAACGTTAACATTCATTGTAGTTGGCATTACGCCCGATTGTGCGGTAGCTGGAGCTGCACTTGCTGGAGCTGCTTTTACCATTAACCCGGCACCTTCGGCTTTACGTTTTGCCAAATCTTCTTCGAATGCTTTTTTAGCATCGCCCGATTTGTAGGCGCGATACTGTTGTGGGTGCATGGCTAATTCAAAGAGTTCTTCATCGTCGGGCCCAAAATCCCAACCATTTTCTTCCATTTCTTTACGGAATTTAGGAAGGGCATCTTCAACAACGCTTTGCGGATGAGCGGTAAACAATTCTTTACCAGCTTGCTTAGCCAGTTTCAGAATATCGGGATGCAATTCGCCAGGCAGTTTGCCACCTTTGCCCATTAACATATCCCAAATATCGTCGGCAATCATTCCCCAACGTTCTTTGCCTTTTTCCATTTGCATTACGTTCATTAATGCAAGGTTTTTAACATATTGGCTATAAGGTGTTACCAATGGTGGATATCCTACCATAGGCCAAATGTATTCTACTTCGTTGAAAAGTTTAACCAACAGGTCATCTTGAGTTAATTCGGGTTGGTTGTTCTTAACTTTCCATTTATTGATACTTTCAAGATTGCTCGACAAGTCGGCCATTAACGAACCCATCATACCGCCGGGCAATCCGGGGCCAATCAATAGCGAGTTCATGTAACGGTTTTTATTATCGATATAATAGCCAAGGAAATCGTCGATAAAGCTTTGTGTTAAGCTACGCACTTTCATGTAAGCATCCATGTTGATTTCGGGCACATCAAAACCTGCATCTTTTAACATCGACTGAACGGCCAGAACATCGACATGGCCTGTACCCCACGAAAGTGGTTCCATTGCAACATCAACATATTCAACACCGGCACGGCAAACTTCCAAAATTGAAGCCATTGCAAAACCGGGGCCTGCATGAGAATGGTATTGCAGCGGAGTATTTGGATGCAATTTTTTGATACCGGCAACAATTTTGCCCAACCAAGCCGGACGGCCAATTCCGGCCATATCTTTCAAGCAAATTTCGTCGGCTCCTCCTTTAATTAAGGTGTCGGCCAATTGGATATACGATTCGGCAGTATGCACCTTCGAATAAGTAAGGCTTAATGCAGCCTGCGCAATCATGCCTGCTTCTTTGGCATATTTAATCGAATCGAGTATGTTACGGGCATCGTTTAAGCCGCAAAATGGGCGTGTAATATCGGTACCTTGAGCTTTTTTCACTTTGTACATCAGTTTACGCACATCGGCCGGAACCGGGCTCATGCGCAAACCATTCAGCGAACGGTCGAGCATGTGGGTTTGGATTCCAGCTTCGTGAAAAGGTTTTGTCCACTGGCGAACTGCATTATTTGGGTTTTCTCCAAAAAGAAGATTTATTTGTTCGAATCCACCACCATTGGTTTCTACACGTGCAAAACATCCCATCTCAACAATGGCTGGTGCTACTTTAACTAACTGATCGACACGTGGCAGGTATTTACCCGACGATTGCCACATATCGCGATAAACTAACGAAAATTTTACTTTACGTTTCTCCATATTAATAGAATTTTATTGGTTTCGCTTTACAATACTATGCTTTCTCGATATTTACCACCTTACCTTTACCATTGGTTACTTGCTGTATGGCTGCAACTATGGCCGACACTTTTCGAGGATCGATGGCCGATGTTGGTGTTATTGCTGAGGGGGCAGGTTTTTCGGCTTCAGGCAAATACTTGTTTATAAACCGAATGATTGTGTTTCCTATAAATACAACAAGGAATAATATAAGGAAAACAGTAACCATTCCAACACCTAAAAGCTGTAAGGCAACTTCGATATTACTCATAATTCTTTTTGTTAATTAATCTATTTTGTTAGGCTTATCAATAATTGTTTATTGTAGTGCTTTTATAAAAAATTTTCCTCCAGTATACAAAAATGTTGCAATATTAGCATTAATACAAGAGTAGCTTTTATGGCTCGGAAGCTAAAAATTGACATTTATCATTTTTTTAACATAGACAAAAATCAAAGTGTTCTCATCAAATATAATTATCAGAGTTAACGTAAACCCACCATGCTAAAATTCAACAAATTGGTCAAAACACAAACATATTTGTTACGAAAAAAGGCCTATCCATCGAAACCGACGAATAGGCCTTTGCAATTATATAGCTTATTTATTAAGCCTGCGGAATGTTTCCTCCACCAAATCCCATTGGGGGCATTTGTGGTTCGTTTCCTTGGTTCACCTTAATCGAGCCATGTTGAGCTTCATATTTCTTTACATTATCCTGTAAAGCCAATAACAAACGCTTCGCATGTTCAGGTGTAAGAATAATTCTCGACTTAACCCCTGCTTTTGGAACACCGGGCATAACCCTCACAAAATCGACAACAAACTCCGATGTTGAATGCGTAATTATTGCAAGGTTTGAATAAATACCTTGTGCAATTTCATCGCTTAACTCAATATTGAGTTGGTTTTGATTTTTTTTGTTTTGATCGTCCATCATGCAGTTTTATTAATCGTCGTCTTCATTATCGTAATCGAGGTCTTTTTGTTCAACCAATCGGTCGTACTCTTCTTTCGATCCAACAACCAGGTTTTTGTACTCTTTGGTACCGGTACCAGCAGGTATTAAGTGACCACAAATTACGTTTTCTTTCAAACCATTTAAGTCGTCGATTTTTCCGTTAATCGCAGCTTCGTTAAGAACTTTTGTTGTTTCCTGGAACGAAGCAGCACTCATCCAACTCTTTGTTTGTAACGATGCACGTGTAATACCTTGTAACACCTGGCTCGATGTTGCCGGTATCGCTTCACGGGCTTCGATTACTTTTTTGTCTTTACGACGCAACAAAGAATTTTCGTCGCGTAAACGACGTGCAGTAACAATTTGTCCTTCTTTGAAATTTTCGCTATCGCCACGGTCAGTAACAACTTTTTTATTGTAAATCCAATCGTTTTCGTGCAAAAAGTCCATTTTATCGACCAATTGTTTCTCGAGGAAACGAGTATCGCCCGGATCGTCAATTTCAACTTTACGCATCATTTGACGAACAATCACCTCGAAGTGCTTATCGTTAATTTTCACACCCTGCATGCGGTAAACATCCTGAACTTCGTCAACAATGTATTCCTGAACAGCAGTAGGCCCTTTGATATTTAAAATATCGCCCGGAGTGATTGCACCATCCGATAAAGCAGTACCTGCTCTAATGTAGTCGTTTTCCTGAACGAGGATTTGACGCGAAAGTGGTACAAGATACTTTTTAACATCGCCTGTACGTGAAGTGATGATTATTTCGCGGTTACCACGTTTAATTTTGCCCAACGATACTTCACCGTCGATTTCAGAAACAACAGCGGGGTTTGATGGGTTACGGGCCTCGAACAATTCAGTTACCCTTGGCAAACCACCGGTGATATCGCCTGCTTTACCTGAGCTACGCGGTATTTTCACCAAAATTTCGCCTTGTTGAACCTTTTGTTTGTTCTCAACCGACATGTGGCCACCTACAGGTAAGTTGTACGAACGGATTACATTCCCCTTAGCATCGAGAATAGTCAATGCAGGGTTTTTGGCTTTATCTTTTGTTTCGATAATTACCTTCTCTTTGTAACCGGTTTGTTCATCCGATTCCTCGCGATAGGTAATGCCATCAATCATGTTTTCGAACTCAACAGTACCATCATATTCCGAAATGATTACCCCGTTATATGGATCCCATTCGCAAATAAGCTGTTCTTTTTTGATTTCCTCACCATTCTTAATGAACAGTTTCGAACCGTAAGGTAAGTTATGTGTCGAAACAATAATACCGGTATTCTTGTCAATGATTCTTAATTCGGCCAAACGGCTAACCACAACAAGAATTTCATTTCCTTGTTCGTCTTTACGGCTTACCGATCGAAGTTCTTCGATTTCGGCAATACCATCGTAACGCGAAACAATGGTCGATTGTGATGAAACGTTACCGGCAATACCACCCACGTGGAAGGTACGAAGAGTAAGCTGAGTACCAGGCTCACCAATCGATTGAGCTGCAATAACACCAACAGCTTCGCCTTTTTGTACCATTCGGCCTGTAGCCAGGTTGCGTCCATAACACTTCGAACACACACCTTGTAACGATTCGCAGGTAAGTACCGAACGTATTTCAACACGTTCGATTGGCGAATCTTCAATAGCAGCAGCAATCTCTTCGGTTATTTCTTCACCCGACTTAACAATTAACTCACCGGTAAGAGGATGATAAATATCGTGAACCGAACAACGGCCAAGTATGCGTTCTTCGAGCGAGGCAACTACTTCTTCGTTTTTCTTAACGGCAGTAGCAACCAACCCCCTTAATGTTCCACAGTCTTTTTCGTTAATAATAACATCTTGAGCAACATCGACCAACCTACGTGTTAGGTAACCTGCATCGGCTGTTTTAAGCGCGGTATCGGCCAAACCTTTACGGGCACCGTGGGTTGAAATAAAGTATTCAAGTACCGACAAACCCTCTTTAAAGTTAGAAAGAATTGGGTTTTCGATAATTTGAGCAGTAGTAGCACCCGATTTTTGTGGTTTAGCCATAAGGCCCCTCATACCACAAAGCTGACGGATTTGTTCTTTAGAACCCCTAGCACCCGAATCGAGCATCATGTAAACAGGGTTAAATCCTTGGCGATCGGAACTTAAAGTTTTCATCACCACTTGAGTCAACTTAGCATTTACGTGTGTCCAAGTATCGATTACCTGGTTGTAACGTTCGTTGTTGGTAATAAAACCCATGTTGTAGTTGGTCATAATCTCTTCAACTTCGCTATAACCCTCGTCAACCATTTCTGATTTATCGTCGGGAATAATTACGTCGGAGAGGTTGAACGACAAACCTCCACGGTAAGCCATTTTATAACCAAGGTCTTTTATGTTATCAAGAAATTCAGCCGTAGCAGCATTATCGGTCTTTTTCAAAACAAAGGCAATAATGTCCCTAAGTGCTTTTTTAGTCAACAACTGGTTAATATAACCTACTTTAGCAGGAACCGATTGGTTAAAAATTAACCGGCCTACAGTAGTTTCAATTGTATGGTAAATTGGATTTCCCTTTTTGTCAATATCGTTAACACGACATTTTACTATGGCATGTAACCCAACTTTACGTTCGTTGTATGCAATTATTGCTTCCTCCGATGAATAGAAGTTCAAACCTTGTCCTTTATCGTTTTCACGTGCTTTGGTCATGTAGTACAAACCAAGCACCATGTCCTGCGAAGGAACGTTAATAGGAGCACCGTTCGAAGGGTTCAAAAGGTTATGAGCCGAAAGCATCAACATTTGAGCTTCCAAAATAGCAGCATTACCAAGTGGAAGGTGAACAGCCATTTGGTCACCATCGAAGTCGGCGTTAAAACCGGTACATACCAATGGGTGTAACTGAATAGCCTTACCTTCGATCAATTTTGGCTGGAATGCCTGAATCGATAAACGGTGAAGGGTCGGAGCCCTGTTTAAAAGTACAGGGTGGCCTTTCATTACGTTTTCGAGTATATCCCAAACAACAGCGTCTTTGCGGTCAACAATTTTTTTGGCCGATTTTACTGTTTTTACGATTCCACGCTCAATAAGTTTGCGAATAATAAAAGGCTTGTACAACTCGGCGGCCATATCTTTAGGAATACCGCACTCGTGTAATTTGAGGTTAGGACCAACAACAATCACCGAACGAGCAGAATAATCGACACGCTTACCCAACAAGTTTTGACGGAAACGTCCTTGTTTACCTTTCAAACTATCGGACAATGATTTTAAAGCACGATTATTTTCTGTCTTTACGGCATTCGATTTACGTGAGTTGTCGAACAATGAATCGACAGCCTCTTGAAGCATACGTTTTTCATTACGTAAAATTACTTCGGGTGCTTTTATTTCGATCAACCTTTTTAAGCGGTTGTTACGAATAATCACCCTACGGTACAAATCGTTTAGGTCCGAAGTTGCAAACCTTCCACCATCGAGGGGCACAAGCGGCCTTAAATCGGGCGGAATAACTGGTACTACTTTAACAATCATCCACTCGGGACGGTTAAGTTGTGTACTTGCACGGAATGCTTCAACAACTTGTAGCCTTTTTAATGCTTCGTTTTTACGTTGTTGCGATGTTTCGATATTAGCCTTGTGCCTTAAATCATACGATAATTCATCAAGATCGACTCTTTGCAGCAGTTTTTGAAGTGCTTCGGCGCCCATCTCGGCAATAAACTTATCGGGATGATCATCTTCGAGCATCTGGTTTTCCTTTGGAAGCGATTCCAAAATATCGATATATTCTTCTTCGGTAAGGAAATCGAGCTGTTTAATTCCGTCCATGGCTTTTACACCGGCATTTATTACAACATACCGCTCGTAATAAATAATGGAGTCGAGCTTTTTGGTAGGCAGACCTAACAAGTAGCCAATTTTATTGGGTAACGATTTGAAGTACCAAATATGCGCAACAGGAACTACCAACGAGATATGTCCCATTCGTTCGCGACGTACTTTTTTCTCGGTTACTTCAACACCGCACCTATCGCAAACAATGCCACGGTACCTAATGCGCTTGTATTTTCCACAATGGCACTCATAGTCCTTCACAGGACCAAAAATGCGCTCACAGAACAAGCCATCGCGCTCGGGCTTATATGTTCTGTAGTTGATGGTTTCAGGCTTTAAAACTTCGCCATGTGATCTTTCGAGAATCTCTTCGGGCGATGCTAAGCTGATAGAGATTTTGTTAAAGCTACTCTTTACTTTATTGTCTCTTCTAAAAGCCATTTATTGTAGGTATTTAATTACTAATTAAAAAAAATGTTTTCACCGGATTAGCGGCATAACCTTAATCCATGTTTACACTTAAGCCTAGGCCTCGTAATTCGTGCAACAATACATTAAGTGACTCGGGAATACCTGGTTGAGGCATTGGATCGCCCTTCACAATTGCTTCGTAAGCTTTTGCCCTACCAATAACATCATCAGATTTTACGGTAAGAATTTCTTGCAAAATGTGCGAAGCGCCAAATGCTTCGAGGGCCCAAACTTCCATTTCACCAAAACGCTGTCCACCAAACTGAGCTTTACCACCCAATGGTTGTTGTGTAATAAGCGAATATGGTCCAATTGAACGTGCGTGCATTTTGTCTTCAACCATGTGCCCCAGTTTAAGCATATAAATTATACCAACTGTTGCAGATTGATCGAACGGCTCACCTGTTTCACCATCGTAAAGATTGGTTTTCCCGAATGCGGGTACACCAGCTTTATCGGTAAAGTCGGTAATTTGTTCGAGCGAAGCACCATCGAAAATCGGAGTGGCAAATTTCAATCCCAATTGTTTACCTGCCCAACCTAAAACAGTTTCGTAAATCTGTCCCAAGTTCATACGCGAAGGCACACCAAGTGGGTTCAAAACAATATCAACAGGAGTACCGTCGGAAAGGAAAGGCATATCTTCGTCGCGAACAATACGCGATACGATACCTTTGTTACCGTGGCGGCCTGCCATTTTATCGCCAATTTGCAGTTTACGTTTTTTAGCTATGTACACCTTGGCCAATTGAATAATACCAGTTGGCAATTCGTCGCCAATAGTAACATTGTACCTGTCGCGGCGTGCAACAGCTTCGTATTCCTTATACCTTACAATATAGTTATTGATCAGGTCGGCTATCATTTCGTTCTTATCGTTATCGGTAGTCCACTTGTTGGGGTTAACTACTAAATAATCGATTTCCTGAAGTTGTTTGAGCGTAAGCTTAACACCTTTGCTAACAATTTCGCCACCATAATAATCGCGTACACCTTGCGATGTTTTACCGTTAACCAATTGGAACAAACGTTCTTCAAGGTCGGTTCGCAATGCAGCAACCTGACGATCGAAACGTTCGTCGATTTCTTCGAGCAATGGTTTTGAAGTATTACGACCTTTTTTATCTTTGATTACCCTTGAGAATAACTTTTTATCGATAACCACACCACTTAACGACTGAGAAGCTTTCAACGATGCATCTTTAACATCGCCTGCTTTATCGCCAAATATAGCACGAAGCAGTTTTTCTTCGGGTGAAGGATCTGATTCGCCTTTAGGTGTAATTTTACCAATTAAAATATCGCCGGGTTTCACAACAGCACCAATACGGATCAAACCATTTTCATCGAGGTTGCGTGTTGCATCTTCGCTAACGTTTGGAATATCGGAAGTGAATTCTTCCATACCCCTTTTGGTTTCGCGTACTTCGAGCGAATGTTCGTCGATATGCACCGAGGTAAAAATATCTTCGCGAACAATTCTTTCAGAAATTACAATAGCATCCTCGTAGTTATAACCTTGCCAAGGCATAAATGCCACTTTAAGGTTACGTCCAAGAGCCAATTCTCCTCCTTGGGTAGCATAGCCTTCAGTCATGATTTGCTTATTGCTAACCCTTTGGCCTTTACGAACAATAGGCCTTAAGGTAATGCTTGTACCTTGGTTGGTTTTAACGTATTTTGGTAATTTATATGATTTTAAATCGGATTCGAAGCTAACGTAACGTTGTTTGTCGGTACGATCGTAACGAATAACAATTTCTTTAGCATCGACATATTCAACCACGCCTTCGCCATGAGCGGTGATGTGCACCCTCGAGTCGGTAACAACACGTTCTTCAAGTCCTGTACCCACAATTGGCGATTCTGGTTTAATAAGCGGTACTGCCTGGCGCATCATGTTTGATCCCATAAGCGCACGGTTAGCATCATCGTGTTCGAGGAAGGTAATTAACGAAGCTGCAATTGAAGCAATTTGGTTTGGACCAACGTCCATCAATTGAACTTCGGAAGGTTCAACAAGTGGATAATCACCTTCCAAACGAGCTTTAACCTTTGGATTGATGAATTTTCCCTGATCGTCGATAGGTGCGTTTGCTTGTGCAATAACCTGACCTTCTTCCTCTTCGGCAGTAAGATATATAATTCCGTTATTGGTTAAATCAACCTGTCCCTCACTTACTTTACGGTAAGGTGTTGATATAAATCCAAGTTCGGTAACTTTAGCGTAAACACAAAGCGAAGAAATCAAACCAATGTTTGGACCTTCGGGTGTTTCAATTGGACACAACCTTCCGTAGTGTGTAAAGTGAACGTCGCGCACTTCGAAACCTGCACGTTCACGCGAGAGACCACCGGGTCCGAGAGCCGACATACGACGTTTGTGTGTCATTTCGGCCAATGGGTTGGTTTGGTCCATGAACTGCGAAAGGGCATTGGTTCCAAAGAATGAGTTGATAACTGAAGAAAGTGTTTTTGAGTTGATCAAATCGATCGGTGTAAACACTTCGTTATCGCGCACGTTCATTCTTTCACGTATAGTACGTGCCATACGAGCTAAACCTACTCCAAATTGGTTCGACATTTGTTCGCCCACGGTACGTACCCTACGGTTCGATAAGTGGTCGATATCGTCGACATCGGTTTTTGAGTTAACCAACTGGATAAGGTATTTGATGATCTCGATCATGTCCTGATTGGTCAGTACACGAGTATCGATATCGATATCGAGATTTAATTTTTTATTGATCCTGTAACGGCCAACATTACCAAGGTCGTATCTCTTTTCCGAAAAGAAAAGGTTTTCGATCACCTCACGAGCAGTTGACTCATCGGGCGGTTCAGAGTTTCTTAATTGGCGATAAATGTACAGTACAGCTTCTTTTTCTGAGTTACATGGGTCCTTTTGAAGCGTGTTGTATATTATTGCGAAATCTTGGATACTGGCTTCTTCTTTGTGGAGCAAAATAGTTTTAGCTTCCGAATCGATGATCATATCGATATGTTCGTTTTCGAGCACAGTTTCACGATCTATCACTACTTCGTTACGTTCAATAGAAACTACCTCGCCAGTATCTTCGTCAACAAAATCTTCGACCCACGATTTGAGCACACGTGCTGCAAGTTTACGGCCAACGTATTTTTTCAATCCGCTTTTCGATACTTTAATTTCGTCGGCAAGATTAAATATTTCAAGTATATCTTTATCGCCTTCGTAACCAATAGCCCTTAACAATGTAGTTACAGGTAATTTCTTTTTCCTGTCGATGTAGGCATACATCACATTATTGATATCGGTAGCAAATTCGATCCACGAACCTTTAAAAGGAATGATACGCGCCGAATACAATTTGGTACCATTGGCATGAACGCTTTGACCGAAGAAAACACCGGGTGAGCGGTGTAGCTGCGAAACGATAACCCTTTCGGCACCGTTGATAACAAAAGTACCTCTTTCGGTCATGTAAGGAATGGTACCTAAATAAACATCTTGTACCACAGTATCGAAGTCTTCGTGCTCGGGATCGGTACAATAAAGCTTCATTTTGGCTTTAAGTGGCACACTAAAGGTTAACCCGCGTTCAATACATTCATCGATTGAATAGCGTGGTGGATCGATGTAATAATCGATAAATTCGAGTACGAAGTTGTTTCGCGTGTCGGTAATCGGAAAGTTTTCGGAAAAAACCTGATTTAAACCTTCTTTTTTTCTAATTTCGGGTGTTGATCCCAGTTGAAAAAAATCGATGAAGGACTTAATTTGAATTTCCAAAAAATCGGGATAGTCGAATATATTTTTCGTTGTTGAAAAACTAATTCGTTTATTTACAGAGTTCAAAGACATTTATCTGATAGTTTTATTGAACTTAAAATATAAAACACAAAAAGGCTTAATCCCGACGTGCATCGGGACTAAACCATTGTAACCCATTTAAGGGGGTTATAGACCTTATTTAAGTTCAACTTCGGCTCCAGCTTCAGTAAGTTGTTGCTTGAGAGCTTCAGCTTCTTCTTTAGAAACTTTTTCTTTGATAGCTTTAGGCGCACCGTCAACTACCTCTTTAGCCTCTTTCAAGCCAAGGCCTGTTAATTCTTTAACCAACTTAACGACAGCCAATTTAGAAGCGCCTGCTGATTTCAGGATCACATCGAATTCGGTTTGAACAGCTTCTTCAGCAGCAGCACCACCAGCAGCAGGGCCGGCAACAGCTACAGCTGCAGCAGCAGGTTCAATACCATATTCATCTTTCAAAATTCCAGCTAATTCGTTTACTTCTTTTACAGTAAGGTTAACTAATTCTTCTGCAAGTTTTTTTAAATCTGCCATTTTAACAACGATTTAAAATGTTATCAATTATTAATTATTATTTCTCTGATAAAGTTTTGAGTACACCAACAATGGTTTGGCCTCCACTTTGAAGAGCCGACACCACATTTTTGGCTGGTGACTGCAATAGGGCAATAACATCTCCGATAAGCTCTTCTTTCGACTTAATGTTTACTAAGGCTTCGAGTTGGTTTTCGCCAACATAAACCGATTCTTCAACATAAGCAGCTTTTAATGCCGGTTTTTCTAATTTTTTGTTCTTGCTGCGAAAATCTTTAATCAATTTTGCAGGAACATTACCGGTATTAGAGAACATCAATGAAGTATTACCCTTCAGAACGTCATAAAGCTCTTCGGCGTTCTTTTCAGAAGCTTCGAGAGCCCTTTTTAAGAGCGTATTCTTTACTACAACCAGTTTAATTTCCTTTTGGAAGCATGCACGACGCAGGTTACTGGTCGTTTCAGCATTTAAAGCTTCAATATCGGTAATATAAAAGTGATTGTAAGAATTGATTTCCTGTACCAGGTTGTCGATTATCGCTTGCTTTTCTGATTTCTTCATAAATTCAAATTTTAATCCTGTACAGATTTAGGGTCGATTTGAATACCTACACTCATAGTACTCGACAAGTAAATACTCTTGATATAAGTACCTTTTGCAGCAGCAGGTTTCAACTTAACGATAGTGTTGATAAACTCTTTCGCATTTTCGACAAGTTTGTTAGGTTCAAAAGAAACCTTACCAACCGACGAGTGAATGATACCATATTTATCAACTTTAAAATCGATTTTACCTTGCTTTATTTCTTTCACAGCTTTACCAATTTCCATGGTAACCGTACCGCTTTTGGGGTTTGGCATTAAACCACGAGGACCAAGAATACGTCCAAGCGGGCCAAGTTTACCCATTACGGGAGGCATGGTAATAATAACGTCAACATCGGTCCAACCTCCTTTGATTTTCTCGAGATAATCGTCGAGTCCAACAAAATCAGCTCCGGCATCTTTGGCTTCCTGTTCTTTGTCGGGAGTAACCAAAGCAAGTACTCTTACTTCTTTACCGGTGCCATTTGGCAATGTAACAACGCCCCTTACCATTTGATTGGCTTTACGAGGGTCAACACCTAAGCGGATGTCCACATCAACAGAAGCATCAAATTTGGTAGTGGTAATATCTTTTACCAATGCCGATGCTTCGTCGAGGGTGTATAATTTCCCTTTTTCAAGCTTTTCTAAAGCAAGTTTTTTATTCTTAGTAATTCTAGCCATTTTAATCAATATTTTAATGTTTAATTAAATGGAGAATCACCAGTAACAGTAATCCCCATACTACGGGCAGTACCAGCAACCATTCTCATTGCAGCTTCAATATCAAAACAGTTCAGGTCGGGCATCTTAATTTCAGCAATTTCTTTCACCTGATCCCAGGATACAGAACCTACTTTTTTAACATGCGGCTCGGCTGAACCACTTTTTAATTTGGCTACTTCAAGAAGTTGTACGGCCACAGGAGGTTGTTTAATGATAAAGTCGAACGACTTATCGGCATAAACAGTAATGATTACCGGCAAAACTTTTCCGGCCAGTTCTTGCGTACGTGCATTGAACTGTTTGCAAAACTGCATTATGTTAACCCCTTTGGAACCTAATGCTGGTCCAACCGGTGGTGACGGGTTAGCCGCGCCACCTTTAATTTGGAGTTTAATTAATCCAGCAATTTCTTTAGCCATAACAAAAAATTAATTTGTTTTTTACTCCTTTTCAACTTGCATAAAACCAAGTTCTAAAGGTGTTTTCCGACCGAATATTTTGACCATAACTTTCAACTTTTTCTTTTCTTCGTTAACCTCTTCGATTACGCCGTTGAAACCGTTGAATGGTCCATCGATCACTTTAATTGTTTCACCTATAACATAAGGCACGGTAAGTTCTTCGCCGCTTTCTGACATCTCATCCACTTTCCCTAAAATGCGGTTTATTTCCGATTGACGCATAGGAACGGGGTCACCGCCCTTTGTATCGCCAAGGAAACCAATCACATTCGTAACATTTCTGAGAATGTGGGGAACTTCGCCAACTAATGCTGCTTCAACCAATAGGTAACCGGGAAAAAAGTTACGTTCTTTGCTGATTTTCTTACCATTTCTAATTTGATAGACTTTTTCGGTAGGTATTAATACCTGCGAAACATAGTCCTGGAGACCAGCTGAAGCAATTTCACCTTCGATATATTCTTTCGCCTTTTTTTCTTTTCCCCCTATGGTTCTAAGAACATACCACTTTCTTTGGATTTCGCTCATCTTTTACCTCCGGCAATTAGTAAAATAGACTGTAAATAAAATCCATCAAGGTTTCGAAAACAAAATCTATCAGGAATATTACCAATGAAATTATGATGGAAGCTATCATAACAACAATTGCGCTATTTTGCAGTTCTTTCCAAGTTGGCCAAGTTACCTTGTGCACCAACTCGTTATACGATTCTTTTACGTAAGTACCAATTTTCATTGTCAATTGATTTATTCGTGCGGATGGTAAGGTTCGAACTTACAATTTCTCCCACGTTGAGTTCATCCGCAAATAAAGTCCCATCCTATCAAAGATGGGACTATTAAGTTATTGTTTTCGAGCGTATTACTCGATAATTTCGGTAATCTGACCTGCACCTACTGTACGACCACCTTCGCGAATTGCGAAACGAAGACCGATATTTACAGCAACAGGATAAATCAATTTTACCTCGATGGTTACGTTGTCACCAGGCATAACCATTTCGCGTCCTTCGGGAAGAGTGATCTCACCGGTTACATCCAATGTACGGATGTAAAACTGTGGACGGTATTTGTTATGGAATGGAGTGTGACGTCCACCTTCTTCTTTCTTCAGTACATAAACCTCGGCTTTAACCCTTGTGTGAGGAGTAATTGTACCTGGCTTACACAAAATTTGACCACGTTTGATCTCTTTTTTGTCAACACCACGAAGCAATAAACCAACGTTGTCACCAGCTTGTCCGTCGTCCAAAATTTTACGGAACATTTCAACACCGGTACATACTGTTTTACGTCCTTCGGCACCTAAACTGATCAACTGTAATTCATCACCAGTGTGTACAACACCTGTTTCGATACGACCAGTTGCAACAGTACCACGACCAGTGATCGAGAATACATCTTCAACAGGCATCAAGAAAGGTTTGTCGATGTCACGTGGAGGCAGTGGAATCCAAGTGTCGCAAGCTTCCATCAATTCCATGATTTTGTCTTCCCACTCAGCTTCTCCGTTCATTGCACCAAGGGCAGAGCCTTTGATAACAGGAGTATCGTCGCCTTCGAATTTGTAGAAATCCAACAGCTCACGCAATTCCATTTCAACAAGCTCGAGCAATTCAGGGTCATCAACCATATCAACCTTGTTCATGAAAACAACGATTTTAGGTACGTTTACCTGACGTGCCAACAAGATGTGCTCACGTGTTTGAGGCATAGGACCATCAGTTGCAGCACATACCAAAATAGCACCGTCCATCTGAGCAGCACCAGTAACCATGTTTTTAACATAGTCGGCGTGACCCGGACAGTCAACGTGAGCATAGTGACGTGATTCAGTCTGATACTCAACGTGAGCAGTGTTAATAGTTATACCCCTTTCTTTTTCTTCCGGAGCATTGTCAATTGCGTCAAAACTCATTACAGATGATAAACCTTTTTTTGCTAATACCATAGTAATAGCAGACGTTAAAGTGGTCTTTCCATGGTCAACATGACCAATAGTACCAATGTTCACGTGCGGTTTCGACCTTTCGTATTTTTCTTTAGCCATTACTTAAAAAATTAATATTAATAATTAAACATATTTAAATTCACTTCTAATAATTACAAACCGAGCCAATGATGGGAATTGGACCCATGACCTCTTCCTTACCAAGGAAGT
>ERZ795048.1300-NODE-1300-length-22711-cov-24.525689_pt1 | contig 22711 bp, 16 predicted proteins | sample MGYA00375132_ERZ795048 | MGnify/ENA primary metagenome ERZ795048 (study PRJEB30177, sample SAMN05720225) | activated sludge metagenome | isolation source: Anaerobic digester | place: Hong Kong | collected 2014-12-17 ... | reverse complement strand
GCGTCGTCAGTAAAACCGCCGCCTCGCCCGTCGCATTCAAACTGATGCTCGGACCGTCATCGCTAAAGGATACCAACTGTCCAATGGCGAGTTTGTCTGTCGCAACATCGCCGTCACCGTCTATTACCGTAACCACGGCATCAATCTTGCCGGTCAGATTCAAACTGTCATTAGGATTGGTCGTATCCGGATGATGGATTGATTCGTACTGCGTCACGCTCAATACACCTGTCTCACTGATCGTCACCTTGAAGGCGCTGGCATCCAAAATGCCGTCGCCATTGCTGTCGTACTTACCCAGCACATCGTTGTTCGTCGCGCCTGCAATCAGCGTAATCGGATGACCGTCTGTCGTCGTCAAACCCGAATCCGCTGTCGTGATGTCCAGGCTCACGTCCGTCGTCGCTCCGACCTGATCGGCGCCGATGACTTTGTCAATGTTCAGCACGGCGCCGCTTGCCGTAATCGTTTTCCCGATATCCGTGGACTCGTCGCTGCCTACCGAGCCGCTCTGAGTAAAATTAATTTTCACGGTCGGGACATCGTCTATAATCTCTATGGTAATGGTGGAGGGAGCCGAAGTTGCACCCGACTTGTCTGTTGTAGTCAAAATAAAATTTTCTGTCTCCGGCGCATCAGGCACATCCGTTATCGGACTTTTCAACTCATACTGGTAACTGGCCACTCCCGTCGAAGGATCATAAGCCGTAATCGTCAGCTTACTGCCATGAATGACCGTGCCAACCAAGTCGTCAATCGGTATGACTTGTCCGTTGATGGTAACGCTGGCAATATCATCCAGACCATCCGCATCAAATAATTTAAACGTACCGTATGCAAACTCCGTGTCTGCTGCTGCATCGGAACCGATGACGGGCAGGCCGGATTCATAGACTACATCATTTCCGCCCTCTATATTGCCGGGATCATTGGTGATACGCGGCGTATCGTTCGTCCCCGTGATGGTGATCGTCAAATCGCTGCTGGATATGTCACCATCTGCATCTTTCATGCTATAAGTAAAACTTTCCTGAAGGGTCTGGCCTTCCGTCAAAGCCTGAATTGCCGCATTTGCATTATTGAGCGTATAGCTGTATGTACCATTGCCCGTATCCGTGAAGGTACCGTAGACGGCATTGGTGCTGTCCCAATTTACAAATGTCGCCGGCGTGTCTGCCCCTGACTGGTCGTTGGTAAGCACATTGCCTGTAATGGCCTCGACAGCGTCTTCCATGATGCTGTTTGTGTCGGCGATGGCATGCGGAACGTCGTCGTTGATCTCTATGGTGATTTTCGCTTCACCGGACGTGCTTTTCCCGTCCGTTGTCGTCAAGATAAAGACGTCGGTCTCCACGCCAGGGGCGTCCGTTGTTGGCGTGGTGAGCTCATACATGTAAGTACCGACGCCCGTCGAACTGTTATAATCGGTTATCGTTAATTGACCATTCGTACCGGTTATGACCGTACCCGAAAGATTATTAATGGCAATTTCCGTCCCGTTGATCGTTACACTTTGAATATCGTCCAGTCCGTCGGGATCCGATAGCTTAAACGTACCATAAGCAAACTCGGTATTGGCCGCCGCCTGCGACCCTGTTGCCAGACCGGACTCGTATACGATATCATTACTGCCAATGACGTTACCGGTATGACCGTCGCCATTACCGCCACCGGAACCGCCATTGCCGCCGTCATTTCCCGTATAGACAGTGATGATCGGGGTATCATTCGTGCCGTTGATGGTAATCGTCAGAGTTGCCGTATCGGTATCGCCGTCTGCGTCACGCATCGTATAAGAAAATGTCTCGACCAGGGTTTCCCCGTCATCGAGCCCTTGAACCGCCATGCTGGCGTTGTTTAATATGTAGCTGTATGTACCATTGCCCGTATCCGTGAAGGTACCGTAGACGGCATTGGTGCTGTCCCAATTTACAAATGTCGCCGGCGTGTCTGCCCCTGACTGGTCGTTGGTAAGCACATTGCCTGTAATGGCCTCGACAGCGTCTTCCATGATGCTGTTTGTGTCGGCGATGGCATGCGGAACGTCGTCGTTGATCTCTATGGTGATTTTCGCTTCACCGGACGTGCTTTTCCCGTCCGTTGTCGTCAAGATAAAGACGTCGGTCTCCACGCCAGGGGCGTCCGTTGTTGGCGTGGTGAGCTCATACATGTAAGTACCGACGCCCGTCGAACTGTTATAATCGGTTATCGTTAATTGACCATTCGTACCGGTTATGACCGTACCCGAAAGATTATTAATGGCAATTTCCGTCCCGTTGATCGTTACACTTTGAATATCGTCCAGTCCGTCCGGATCCGATATGATAAAAGAACCGGCGGCAAATTCCGTATTGGCCGTCGCATTGGAACCGGTAGAAAGACCGGATTCGTATACCACATCATTGCTGCCGATCACGTTACCCGGCGCTCCGTCACCTGAACCGTCTCCGGATCCGCCATTGCCGTCGTCATTCCCTGTATAAACGGTGATGGTCGGAGGAGAATTATCTTCCTGAGCGGCGACATATTTTTCTGTCGACGGCAAGCCCCATGAGATTCCTCGTGTTTCAGCCCCGCTTTCCGGAGTAACATGTATCCAGTCCGGACTGACAACAAACACAGAATGGCCGCCGCCCGCACTCTGTTCAACGCCCGCGGCTGTCGGATCCAGTTCTATGGGTTGATCACCGGCCAGCAGCGCTTCCTGAATGGATTTCTGCTCCGCGGACGCCTCTGCGACCACATCCGGAGAAACAGGCCCATACACATCTTCATCGATCACCACATCGGACACCCGGCCGAGATCCAATTGTGTAGGGGGGAAGGTGTCGAAAACAATTGAGACACTCCCATCATCTCCGGTAATGATACGGTCATCTGCAAAAACAGGACTGTTGACCTTCAACAGCCGAACGGTACCGTCAGGGGATATCGCTTTTACGGTCCCGTACAGAATGGCAACTTTTCCTGTTACCTGATGCCCTTTTTCATCCATTGACGGCATTGCGCCCTTATTTTTAATCTCGGCCATAACTTTTCTCCTTGAATGTTTGATAACAATAATGGTGGTTATATCTATTAAGTCATTTTTACCTTATACTTTTCTTGCGCGCAGTCTATTGTACCTTGGTACAATAAACCTGTTTTTTTGGGGTTTGAGTCCTGATGTTTTCTTCGTTTCCTGCGGGACGGATCGGATAAAAATCAATTGCCTTGACATGAGATATGATCTGTGATTATAAAAACTTACAAGAGTCCATCATTATTCCTTTTTCTGAGAACTGAAGTCAACAAGCTGCTCTCGTTCGTTATTTTTTAAAAAGGGTCACGAATCTTGGCGCCTCCTAAGTCCATTTATAATTCGCACAAAATCAAATTAGTATCGTTTGCGATCTTCATTCTCGTGGGACTCATCGTTACCGGTTCTGTTTTCACCCGGGAAAAATTCCATTTGAACGAAAAAGTGCTTCAAAAAGCATATGAAAAATACGGACAGGACGCAAAGATGCGTCTTATCCACTGGGAAAACAGCCTAAAAAAAGACAGCATACCGGAGCGGGAAAAACTTGAAACCATAAACTCTTTCTTTAATCAGCAAATGGTTTTCGTTAACGATACGGATCTTTATGGCGTGAAGGATTACTGGGCAACCCCTGTTGAATTCATCTCCAGGGGGGCCGGGGATTGCGAGGATTTTGCCATTGCCAAATACTTCAGCCTCAAAATTATGGGCGTGGATGAAGCAAAACTCAGAATTGCTTATGTTAAAGCCCTGCGACAAAACATTTTCCATATGGTGATGTTGTATTACAGTGATCCCGCAGCCGAACCGCTGGTTCTCGACAATCTTGTTGATTCCATCAGATCAGCCTCGGAGAGGCGGGATCTTTTACCGATATTTACGTTTAATGGTGCCGGGCTCTGGCTGGCTCACGACCGGCGACAGGGAAAACTGGCCGGCAAAAGCAGCCGTCTGACGGCTTGGAATGATCTTCTGCAACGCATGGCAGGAACCGGAATTTAAATTCACAGGAGGGGCTCCATGACTCTTTACAGGCAACTTGTTATATTTACCGTTTCGTTGTTTTTCATTCTTTTTGCAGGAACCTGGTTCGCCAAGTTTGAGAGCACACGATTGTTCCTGACCAATCAGCTTGAATCCCATGCTCAGGATACGGCAAGTTCTCTGGGGCTGGCCATTTCTCAATACCCGGACGACCTGGTCAGCGTGGAAACCATGGTGAACGCCATTTTCGACAGAGGGTATTACGAGACCATCCGCTTTATGGATCCCCACGGAAAAATCTTACTGGAACGGAATCTGAAAGTGGTGATTGAAGGCGTTCCTGCCTGGTTTATTAACCTGGTCCCGTTAAAAGTTCCGGAAGCCAATGCCTACGTCACGGCAGGCTGGCGTCAGGCCGGAACCATCTATGTAAAAAGCCATGCGGGCTATGCCTACAAGAGCCTCTGGCAAGATATCAAACATACAACCCTGCTTTTTCTCTTTTGTGGAATGTTCATTTTAATCGCAGGCGGGTTTGGATTGCGCATGCTGCTGCGTCCGCTGGTGCTTGTCGAACAGCAGGCAGAAGCCTTATGCAGAAAGGAATATGAAATCCAGACCAAAATACCAAGAACGAGAGAACTGCGGCGCGTGGTGCATGTGATGAACCGAATGACGGAAAAAGTTAAAGAAATGTTTTCCGAACAGGTGACGCAGGCGGAGGGGCTCAGGGAGCGGGCCTATAACGATTCATTGACCGGTATCGGCAATCGCCGCTATTTCGAAAGCCAGGTCGCCGCTTATCTTGACAACAAAGAAAACGACTTCAAGGGAATCTTAATGCTTATACGTATTCATGGGTTGGAAATAATCAATGAGCAGAGAGGATTCCAGGTTGCCGACGAATTATTAAAGAAGGTTGCCGCGTCACTGCAGGAAATGTCTGTAAATCTTGCCGGTTCGGTTCTGTCCAGACTTTCCGGAAGCGACTTTGTCCTATTCCTGCCCGATTATCCCTCATCAGAGTCAGATCGGATTTCCGGTGAAGTCGCTAAAAAATTGAGCGGGTTGGAAGCCACGGGGATAACAGCTTCAGAAAATGTTTCCAATGTGGGCACGTGTGCTTTTGACCGTTCCGTGACTCTAGGCCAACTTCTTGCAGAAGCTGATTTGGCTTTAGCTGCTGCCACTCAGGCCGGAGCAAATACATGGCATGTTCGTACAATCATGGAGAGTACCGCCAAGATTCCCTTTGGCCAGCAGCAGTGGAAAGACGCTCTTGAAAAAGTTCTCCAGAACCGTCGCATTGTCCTGTATTCACAGCCCGTGGTCAAAGCCGGAGACAAAAACAGTATCCTTCACCTGGAAATTTTTTCCCGTATTGTTCTTGACACAGGTGAAATCATCAATGCCGGGATATTTATTCCGATTGCCGAACGTTTGAAGCTTATCTCTTCTTTGGATCGTTTGATTATAGAAGAAGTTTCGAAACTTGATCGTAAGAAGCTCGGCGCGGACACTATCGCCGTCAATTTGTCGCCTTCTTCTCTGCAGGACGTATCTTTTATTCAGTGGATAAAAGATACTTTGCTGCATTTACCGGAAAACGCGCCCAGGATCATTTTTGAATTTGCAGAATTCGGAGCAGTACAGAATGAAAATCTGGTCAGGTCATTTATGGCAGTTATTCGTGAATGCGGTCATGAAATGGGACTGGATCATTACGGTCAGAGTTGCGGAAATTTAAGACACCTTCAGTCACTGCGTCCCGATTATGTAAAAATCGACCGGGCATACACCGGCGAACTAAAAGATGAAGACAGCGACAGCCGTTTCTTCATTAGTTCCATTTGCAGCGTTGCCCATAGCATAGATATTGCTGTTATTGCCGAAGGCGTCGAAACAGACAATCAATGGCGGCTGTTAAAAGCACTGAATGTTGATGCTGTTCAGGGATATATTATCGATAGTTCGAAGCCGATTACAAAAGTTTAAGTTTCTTTATGTCGGGTATGAAACTTAAAGCTGGCTTTGGAGATATTTCGCAGCACACAGAATTTTGTATTCCGTTTATACGGGTTGTTCTGCCCTATTCTTAACTTGACGGATAGTGTTCAATAAAGATGTGCCTTAAAAATTGTTATACCTTGTGTTCTTGCAATTTACCGTTTGATGTAAAATAACATTATAAGATTCAGAGGTAAAAGGGAAGAGAGAATCTGTGTTTCACCTGATGCCCCAGAGCATGTTTTGTAGATTAGATCCTCTTCTTTTTGCTTTGTTCCATAACTCGTACGGTATCAGAAACCTTCTCGCATGAGAATGAGTTTGCACTTGCAAGGTTGATTCGAGCGAAGCTTACGAGTGTAATCCAAAGATGATTGCTTTTTATCATCGTCTGAAAGAGAGAGGGAAGAATGGAAAGAGAGCAAAACATATATTGGCTAAAGACCGTTTCAGTTTTCATAAGTGGCATATTTGATATTATTCTTACTGCTTTTTTTTACTGAGTACATTAAATCATCCACTTTTTTTATTGCTTCATTTGCTGTTGGCGGCGTATCAATGCATGTTAAGACACCGATGCTAAGTGTCACGGGCCAATTATTTTTTTGCATCCCGGCTAAAATATTGTGTTGAAGTTTAGAAAGAACAACTTGTGCAGATTTCTGATTTGTTTCTGGCATAAGCAACGCAAATTCATCACCTCCAAGCCTTGCAACCACGTCTACTTTTCGCAGACTATTCTTGATTTGATTGACAACAAAACATAATACTTCGTCACCTGTAGCATGCCCGAACTCGTCATTCACAGTTTTAATATTATCCAGGTCAATATAAGCTATAGTAAAAAGATTTTTATATCTCAGAGAACGGTTAATTTCCATCTGCAAAACATTATAAAAGAAGAGCGAATTAAGTGCTCCTGTCAAATAGTCTTTATGGGCTATTTCTCTTTCATGTTCCAGTACGGTTAATAACCTTGACAATAAAAACGCTATTGTTAAGAAAAAGCCTAATCTGGTGAGAGTATTCCATGCATAAATGGAAAGCAATGTTACATTTCCAGATAATACATCCGAAAGAAGCCATACTAAGGCACTTATGAGAGAAAATACTATCCCAAGACCAAGACCTGTGTGCCAAGTAACTATGAGTATAGGTATCACATAGAATAGAGAAAAATCTAATTCTTTACCGGTCAGGGTGTCAATAATACCTAATACACCGATGATTATATATCCTATTGCTATTATAAAAGATTTATTTTGTTTCTCAATATTCTCTAAAAGGTTCAAAAATCACCTCTATTTGTATTATTCATGGAGTTTGAAGGCGTCCCCTATGCAAGGAATCCGCCAATGGTACTTCCTGCCAATAAAGCGAAAAAAGAATCAGCACCGAGCACCCCAGACACATACCCTCCGACCATCGCAATCATTATAAAACTTTTTCTAGACATCGCATCTACGATTAGCGCTCTTTCTGATTAGTTAAAGATAATAATAACATTATTCATTATTTTTAAAAGAGGCAAATAGCTTTATTGATAACGGGTCGGAATCTTACTTTTTTGTCTAGGGTGAGAGCTTGTTTCTATCAGGAAGCTACCACATGCCCTGCAAATAAAAAAACCCGTGGCGATTCCGTCACGGGTTTTTTATTTTTCTATAATTAATACTTACTTTTTGATAATGTAATCCACTGCCGCTTCTACTCGCCGGTTTCTCTGACGCCCTTCTTCTGTCTCATTGGAGGCAATTGGTTTTTCCGCACCGAAGCCAATTGCCGTCAGGCGCTTGGCATCAATACCTGATTTTTCTACCAAGTATTTCTTTACAGCATCAGCGCGTCTTCGGGAAAGTTTTTTATTGTAGTTCGGATTCCCGGATCTGTTAAGGCTATCGGTATGACCTTCAATTGTTACGTTTAAATCCTCATATTTCTTCATAACATCAGCCAGAGCATCAATATCCTTGGAATAGTTTCCCTTGATGGCGGATTTGTCGAAATCAAACAATACTTCGAGGGTCGTTCTTCCCTTCTCCACGATCTCCGGAATAGGACAACCATCTTGATCAACCTTCACTCCGGCAGGCGTATCGGGACACTTATCGCAACCGTCGCACACGCCATCTTTGTCGGAATCCTTGGGACAGCCGTTCTCATCTACTACACAGCACGACGGCGTATCAGGACATTTATCGCAACCGTCGCAGACGCCGTCTTTGTCGGAATCCTTGGGACAGCCGTTTTCATCAACAATACAGCACTCGAGAGTGTCGGGGCATTTATCGCAGCCATCGCAGACGCCGTCCTTATCGGAATCGACGGGACAACCTTCATGATCAAGGATACAGCATGATGGCGGATTGGGACATTTCTTAACGGGTTCCGGTGGAGGAGGAGGCGGTTCAGGTTTTTTACCGCCAAAATGATAATTGAAACCGAGTGAAAGAATATGATCGTGTATGGTGGCATCCAGATTATTGATTCCGTAGTCGCTCGTAAAATAGCGATATCCGAAATCAACCGACAAACTGGGAATGATTTCCAGATTAATTCCGGCCAGTGCCTGCCATCCGAAATTATTATCGGTATCATCTGTTAATCCCGACTCCAATTCGGCAAACGACCAACCGATCCCGCCCCCGAGATAGGGACGAATCATTCCCAGCGGATACCTCAACAGAAGATTGCCCATGAGATTGTCGGCCTTGAAATGTCCCGTTCCCGGTTCATCAATATCGTGTTTTGCCAAATGGGCATATTCCAACTCGGCAGCTAGCCATTTGAACGGGAAAATATACCCTGCTTTCGCTCCGGCGGCCCAGCTGTTGTCCAGCTGAAAATCGGGTCCTCCATCGACTCTCAGATCGTCGGGCACGATGAAGCCGCCAAACACGCCGACATATAAGGGATCATAAATTTCAACCGGTTCCTTGGTGGCGTATATGGGTTCTGCTGACGAATACGATGCAAAAGTTAAAAGAAATAAAGCGATTAAGATAAAACCAAGATAAGACAAAGAAGATTTTTTCATAAGAAATCCTCCTTTCACGCAAAGGGTTAATGATACTGGCATCTACTAAACAGGATACCTTATATATAATTAAATTTTAAAAGTAAAATTATATTTTACTAAAAAATGATCTACGAATCATTACGGAAAGGTTATGTTTTCCGGTCAGTAAACAAAAAAAGAGCCTCGCTGACGAGACTCCTTTTTAGATTTTCTGGCGGGGCCGATGGGACTTGAACCCACGCCCTCCGGCGTGACAGGCCGGCGTTATAACCAACTTAACTACGACCCCAAAAAATCTTTATTATTCTATATTCACTTTTCAATCCGATATCAATGGTAGGCGGAACAGGGATCGAACCTGTGACATCCACGGTGTAAGCGTGGCGCTCTCCCGGCTGAGCTATCCGCCCGCAATGCTCTCAAAACGCTGCGAGGCTTCTAGCAACATTGATATTTCTTGTCAAGTCATAAAAGCTTAAAAAAGCTTTTTAATTGACCGATTGGGAACGCATCGGAACGTCGGCATCGACAGCCGGTCTCATCTCTCCCTCGTCCTGAACGAAAGCCAGTTTCAAAACATCATCAATATGTTCCGCAAAGATAATTTTCAGAGCTTTTTGCACGTTCTGAGGGACTTCCGCCAGATCCCGCTGGTTGTCCTTCGGGATAATGACCGTTTTGATGTTGCCGCGATGAGCCGCCAGAACCTTTTCCTTGATACCGCCGACCGGCAGAATTCTGCCTCGCAGGGTGATTTCCCCGGTCATGGCCAGATCTGCACGCACTTTTTTGCGCAACAAAACGGAGGCGATTGACGTCGTCATGGCGACACCGGCGGAAGGACCGTCTTTCGGAATAGCACCCTCCGGCACATGAACGTGAATATCAATTTTTCTATAGAAATTCTTGGTCAAACCGAATTCGTCGGCACGCGACCGGATGTAGCTCAACGCCGCCTGCACGGATTCCTGCATGACATCGCCAAGTTTGCCGGTCATAATCATTTTTCCGTTTCCTTCCATGATGGAGGCTTCGATCGACAGAAGTTCTCCGCCGACCTCCGTCCAGGCCAGACCGACCGTCAGCCCTATTTTATTCTTTTCTTCTATTTCACCGTGATGGAATTTGGGCACACCCAGATACTTACCGACCGATTTGGACCCGATGACCACCCTTCCTTTTTTATCGTTATTGACGATTTCCTTGGCTACTTTGCGGCAGATCGAAGCGATTTCCCGATCAAGATTGCGGACGCCGGCTTCGCGTGTATATTCGCGAATGATTTTCAACAAGGCGCCGTGTGTAAATTCAATATTCTCCATCACCAGGCCGTTGGCTTCCACCTGCTTGGCAATCAGATATTTTTTCGCGATCTGCAGTTTTTCCGGTTCCGTGTATCCGGCAATGCGGATCACTTCCATTCTGTCCTGAAGCGGCGCAGGAATCGTCTGCAAAACATTCGCCGTCGTAATAAACATGATTTCCGACAGGTCGTAATCCAGATCCAGATAGTTGTCGTTGAACGCAAAGTTCTGCTCCGGATCGAGCACCTCCAGAAGCGCAGCCGACGGATCGCCTCTGAAATCGGAGCTGAGTTTATCCACCTCATCCAGACAAAAGACCGGATTATTGGAACCGGCTTTTTTCAAAAGCTGGATGATTTTTCCGGGCATCGCTCCGATGTAGGTCCGGCGGTGTCCTCTGATCTCGGCCTCATCGTGAACCCCACCCAGGGAAATACGGACAAATTTTCTGTTCGTCGCCCTGGCCACCGATTTGGCAATGGATGTTTTTCCCACACCCGGAGGACCGACAAGACATAAAATAGATCCCTTGTTTTTCTTGACCAGAGATTGAACGGCAAGGTATTCGATGATGCGCTCCTTAACATTCTTCAATCCGAAATGATCGGCATCCAGAATTTCTTCGGATTCTTTCAGCGTGTATTTGTTTTCCGTTTTTTCCGACCAGGGCATGTCGAGTATCCAGTCGATGTAATTCCGGACAACGGTGGCTTCCGCGGACATGGGGGTCATCATTTGCAGCTTTTTGAGTTCCTGCTTGACTTTTTTGACCGCCTCCTCGGACATTTTCTTCTGCTTCAGGCGTTTTTCCAACTCGTTGATCTCATTTCGGAAATCGTCTTTTTCGCCCATTTCCTTTTGGATGGCGCGCATCTGCTCGTTAAGGTAGTAATCCTTCTGCGTCTTCTCCATTTGTTTTTTGACGCGGCGCTTGATCTTTTCCTCGACCTGCAGAATTTCAATTTCCGAAAGCATCAGGGAATAAATCGCTTCCAGTCTCTCGCTGATATCAAATATCTCAATGATTTTTTGTTTGTCTTCGAGTTTGACATTGAGATGAGTGATGACCACATCGGCAAGCTTTGAAGCATCCTCAATCGCCACAACCGTGCCCAGCATTTCGACGTGAATTTTTTTGCTGAGCTTGAGGTACAGTTCGAAAGATTCTTTGATGCTGCGCATCAGGGCCTGTTTCTTGACGTCGTTGCCGTCGTCAATATCGTCCACTTCGTTGACTTTCACCAGAAAGAAATCGCTGTTCGGAAGGTATTCTTTGATCATGCCTCTGGTCTTGCCTTCAACCAGCACCTTCACCGTGCCGTCCGGCAGGCGCAAAAGCTGAATAATGATGCCGATGGTTCCGACATGATAAATATCTTCTTTCTTCGGATCGTCATCCTTGGCGTTCTTCTGCGCGACCATGAAAATACTCTTTTCGTATTTCATCGCCGACTCCAGTGCGGCAATGGATTTCTCACGGCCCACAAACAGAGGAACAATCATATGAGGAAACATGACAACATCTCTCAACGGCAAAAGAGGGATGATGGCCGTTTTTTCCTGTTCGTTTTCTATCTTTTCATCAAACATACTTTCCCTTTACTGCATTTAAGCGGATTCCGATTTGGATTCGTAAATTAAAATTGGTTTTTCTTTTTTCAGAACGACGTCTTCATTGATTACACATTCTTTGATATTATTTTGCGATGGAATGTCATACATCACTTCCAACATGGTATTTTCCAGAATCGAACGCAACCCGCGGGCGCCGGATTTTCTCTCCGTGGATAAGCTGGCCACCGCCTTCAAGGCGCCGTCGGTAAATTTCAAAACCACGTTTTCCAGCGCGAATAATTTCTTGTACTGCTTGATGATGGCATCTTTCGGCTCGACCAGAATCTTGATCAGCGCGGCTTCATCCAGTTCATCCAGAGTGGCAATGACGGGCAACCGGCCGATGAATTCCGGAATCAGACCGAATTTCAGCAAATCTTCCGATCGGACTTCACTCAACAGTTCACCGATGCGTTTTTCTTTCTTGCTTTTAATTTCCGCGCCGAACCCCATGGCGTTGACGCCCAGCCTCTTGGAGATGATGCTTTCCAGATCATTGAAAGCGCCGCCGCAGATAAACAAAATATTGGTCGTGTCCACCTGGATAAATTCCTGCTGAGGATGTTTGCGACCGCCTTTGGGCGGAATATTGGCCATGGTCCCTTCCATGATCTTCAAAAGGGCCTGCTGCACTCCTTCGCCGGATACGTCGCGTGTGATGGACGGATTTCCCGACTTCTTCGCGATTTTATCGATCTCGTCAATGTATACGATTCCCTTCGACGCACGGGCGACATCGTAATCCGCATTTTGGAGCAGACTTAAAATAATATTTTCCACATCCTCGCCGACATAACCCGCTTCGGTCAGGGTAGTTGCGTCGGCAATGGTGAACGGGACATTCAGAAACTTGGCCAGAGTCTTGGCCAGCAAGGTTTTACCGGAGCCGGTGGGACCGATCAGCAGCACATTGCTTTTCTGAATTTCTATACCGTCGGATTCGACGCGCGAAAAAAGTCGTTTGTAATGGTTATAGACGGCAACCGACAAAATCTTTTTTGTTTTTTCCTGACCGATGACGTACTGATCCAGAAATTTTTTAATCTCTTTCGGATACGGCAAGGCTTTTTGAGCGTCTTTTTCAATCAGCTTATCGTCTTCTTCTTCAACAATATAACGGCAGAGTTCAATGCACTCGTCGCAAATATAGGCTGTCGGCCCCGCTACGAGCTTGCGTACCTCGCTTTGCATTTTCCCGCAAAAGGAACAAAAAAGCATTCCGTCATCCATTCTGTTATTCTTGCCTTTTTTTATCACTTATTTCTCCTTGGCCCTGACGGCTGAAGCATCCGGCTTTCTGATAATGATTTCATCAATTAAACCGTATTCTTTGGCCTGTTCACTGCTCATAAAATAATCCCGCTCCGTATCATTGACTATTTTAGCCAGCGGCTGTTGTGTCAAATCGGCCAGGATTTTGTTCAACTCGTCCTTTAATCTTAATATTTCTTTTGCCTGAATGTCAATATCCGTTGCCTGTCCCTGAAAACCGCCCAGAGGCTGATGGATTAAAATCCGCGAATGCGGCAGTGCGAATCTCTTTTTTCTTTCTCCCGCCGCCAGAAGGAGGGCTGCCATACTGGCCGCCTGTCCCATGCATACCGTAGAAATCGGTGATTTGATGTAGCGCATCGTATCATAAATGGCCATCCCGGCACTGACAATGCCTCCCGGTGAATTCAGATAGAAGAAAATTTCCTTGTCCGGATTTTCGGCTTCCAGATAAAGCATTTGAGCGACAATCAGATTGGCCACATTGTCGTCGATCGCCGTACCGAGAAATACGATACGGTCTTTCAACAAACGGGAATAGATATCGTATGCCCGTTCGCCCCGGCCATCCTGTTCAACCACCATAGGAATCAACGTCACGATTTCGCCTCCGTATTCAGTCCGACTTTTTCCACGACCTTAATATTTGCATTCTGTTCAATAAAGTCAAATACCTTTTTTTGAACCAATTCCATCATCAGGGAATCTTTTCTTTCCTCAATATTATACATTTTCTGGAACGACTCGTAATCTCTCCCGCTGTGTTGCGCCAGTTCCTGAAGATAGCTTTCCAGATCGCCGTCCGTCGCGGTAATGGATTCTTTTTCCGCAATCTTCTTTAACACCAGGAAAGATTTAACGATTTTTTCCGCGTCGGGTTTGTATTTGTCCTTCATTTTCAGGTTGAAGTCCATGGCGGTATTCTCATCGATACCGGCAGAGAGCATTTTTTGCTGCGTTTCCATCATCATGTAATAGATCTGCCGTTCAACCAGCGCGGAGGGAACTTCCAATTCATTTTCGCTGACCAGAATGTCTGTTATTTTGTTTTGCAACTTAACCTTGTCCATCTCGCGGGCTTTGTCTTCCAGGGTTTTCCGGACATCATTCTTGAAATCTTCAAAAGATTCATATTTTTCAAAATTTTTAATCAAACTGTCGTCGTTTTCGGGCAATTTTTTTTCTCTGATGCTCTTAACGGTAACGTGAAATACCACTTCCTGGCCGGCAAATCTGCTTTCATGATAGTCCGTCGGAAACGATACGTGAATGTCTCTTGCTTCACCTTTTTTCATTCCGATCAGCTGATCTTCGAAACCGGGGACAAATTTCTGGGATCCGATTTCCAGAAAATAATCGTCTGCTTTCAGTTCCTTGTATTTTTCGCCGTTCAAAGTTCCTTCGAAATCCATCACAACGAAATCACCCTTATCCGCCGGGCGGTCATCGGTCACTTCCTCCATGGTGGCAAACATCTGCCTTATTTCGTCGATTCTTTTTTGCACGTCATCATCGGTCACTTTAATCTGTTCTTTCTCCACGTCTATGCCTTTGTAATGACGGGGCTCAAAATCCTGTTCCGTTTCGAAAGACGCTGAAAAAGAAAAGTTAGTATTATCCTTGATACCGTCCTGATTGATTTCCGGTCTGGAAACGGGCACAATCCCCTTTCCTTCCAAAGCCTGCCAGTAGTATTTATTGACAATATTGGTGATGGTCTCTTCTTCCGCCTGATCTTTAAAATATGTTTCCAGAATTTTACGGGGAATTTTGCCGGGGCGAAAGCCTTTAATTTTAGCCTTTTTACCCACTTCCTGATAAACGGCATCCAGTTCATTTTTAACGTCATCCCAGGGTATTTCCAGTGACACCTTCTTTTTGACCGGGCTTAAATCCTCAACATTTATAACAACCTGACTCACTATCCCTTCTCCTTTATCGTTGAATTATGCTTTTTCGTTTTTTAAAATCTGGTGCGAGAGAGGGGAGTTGAACCCCTATTCCGCATCGCGGGCTGGATCCTAAGTCCAGTGCGTCTGCCAGTTCCGCCACTCTCGCATGGACATTCTTATATATTCACTTAGTTTAAGATTGTCAACGCAGATTATTTTGCAAAATCACAAGAAATTTCATCTATTTAAGATTTTACGGCCCCATTGTTTATTTGATTGTCTGCTTTTATGCAAGAAAAAATAAATTTTCTTTTCCGGACGCTCATCGTACAGAAACCAGATGAATCGCGAAAGGATGCCTTGTCGAATGCCCATTTCATTCAACCGGTATTTAAACACAAAGGGCAAACCGGATAGGTGGTTTGCCCCTTAAATTAATTGGTCGGGGCGAGTGGATTTGAACCACCGGCCCTCTGAACCCCATTCAGATACGCTACCAGACTGCGCCACGCCCCGATGAAATACAAATTGACGTGCGTCATTACCATTACGGCCAACCCCTGTCAAGGGTAAATAAATTGACGCTTATCGCAACGATATTTTTATGTCGTGAGATGGATTATTCCCCTTCATTCATAAAAAAATCTTAATAATTAATTGACACTTTTTGTGTTTTTATGCCTATAATAAAAAAGTTAACATGACACAAAGGAGTTTTTTTTGAAACTAAGAGACGTTAAAGAAATATTGGACGCCCATGTCGTTGTCGGTGAAGAAAAACTGGACATGGATGTGCATACGGCTTTCGGCGCCGATTTAATGAGTGATGTTATGGCCTTTGCCAAAGCAGGCAGCCTTTTGCTGACCGGATTGACCAATCCCCAGGTCATCAAAACCGCTGCCAGCCGAAATATTGCCGCCATCATCGTTGTCCGGGGAAAAGAGCCCACAACCGAAGCCATCGCAATGGCCAAAGATCTGCAAATTCCGATTTTAACCACAAATTATATTTTATTTGAGACGGCCGGCATTCTTTACAGTAAAGGAATTGTGGGCTGTCTGAAAAAAGTTGAAAGCGGTTTTTCCAAATAAAACGGTCCCCCGGTTTTCTCAGAACATTCAAAATATCGAAGATCCATTTTTTAAGTTATTTTTAAAAGAATCACTTGAAAACACGTCGGTGCGTGTCGAAATCTCTCTTTTTCTGTTCGTTTTTTTTGATTTTAACAAAATGATTTCATTGACAGTAAAGTCTCTTCTATGATAAAAGATTTTTAATTTAATTTTAGATATTTAAAACGAAAATAACCTTTTTCAGCAAGGAGATAATATTGAAGCTTCGTGAAGTCAAGGACATACTCAATGCCGATGTGATTGTTGGAGAGGACAAGCTGGATATCGAGGTTGAAACAGCTTTTGGAGCGGATCTGATGAGTGACGTTCTCGCTTTCGCCAAAGCGGGAAGTATGCTGCTTACGGGACTGACCAATACACAGGTTGTCCGAATCGCCAATGTCTTGGATATTGCGGCAATCATTTTAGTACGCGGCAAGAAACTTTCCACCGAAGCGATTTCTCTGGCTACGGATATTCATATTCCGATTTTAACGACAAAATATATTTTATTTGAAACGGCCGGTCGTCTTTACGCGAAAGGTATAGTCGGCTGCCTGGAGAAAGTTGAATCCGGCAGTGATCGAATCTGACAAAAACCAGCACATATTCACGTTTGACGTTGAAGGAGGTAATTTCAATGCCGCGGGAACTGTTTCCACCCGCATTAAATCCCTTCTGAAGCAATTACAAATGCCTGATGATGTGGTCAGGCGGTCAGCCATTGTTTCCTATGAAGCGGAAATCAACATTGTCTCCTACGCAAAAAAAGGGGTAATCCGGATAACGGTCAGTCCCGACCAGGTAATGATCGAAGCCGACGATACGGGTCAGGGAATACCCGATATCAACCTCGCCATGCAACAGGGCTATTCCACGGCCAATCATCTGATCAGAGAAATGGGTTTCGGCGCCGGCATGGGATTGTTCAACATCAAGTCGTACTCGGACAAATTTGACATCACATCGGAAGTGGACAAGGGAACATTTTTAAGAATTATCATTAAAGAACACGTTACATAGAGGATGGATTATGGACATCGGAATCATTGCAGAAAAATTAAACCTCAAATTCATGTCGGCGTCCGACAGAAAAGCGAATAACGTTACAGGAGGGTACACGGGGGATCTGTTAAGCGATGTTATGGCCAATTCACACCGAGGAGATGTCTGGATCACCAGACAGATTCATCAGAATATCGTTGCCGTCGCCACGCTGAAAGAGCATGCCGGCATCATTCTAGTCAACGCCTGCGAGCCGGCCAAGGACACGCTGGAAAAAGCCGTTCAGGAGAACGTGCCGATACTGGTATCAGACCTTTCAGCATTTGAATTAACCGGCAGAATCTATAACTTGCTGCGTTCGGATAAGTAAGAGCGAATTCTTTATGTCTCCCCGGCACAAAGCTGCCTGATATTGTATTGTCCCGTCCGGAAAACATGATGAAAGTTTTTAATTGCGACCTTCACATTCACACCTGCCTGTCGCCCTGCGCAGAACTGGACATGCATCCCGCCGCTTTAGTGGAAAAAACCATTGACGCCGGTCTGGATGTGATTGCCGTCTGCGATCACAACGCTTCAGAAAATGTTCCCTATGTGATCAAGGCGGCACAAGGCACGCACTTGAAAATTCTTCCGGGAATGGAAATAACGACCAGCGAGGAAGTGCACTTTCTTGCCCTGTTCGATTCCCTTTCCGATTTGATCGCCCTGCAGCATTTCGTCGATCTGCATCTCCCGGGAAAAAATGATGAGGACCGGTTTGGGGTTCAGGCCATCGTCAACGAACACGGCGAGGTAGAAGGACTCAGCGATAAATTATTGATCGGAGCTACGGATGTTGCGTTGAATGATTTGCTCACCGTCGTTCATCATTATCATGGACTGGCGATTGCCTCGCACATCGACAGGGAAAGTTTCAGCGTCCTGGGACAGCTCGGTTTTATCGACGACAGCATTCATTTTGACGCACTGGAAATATCGTATGCAACCGGAATTCGGCAGGCGCGGGAAAGATACGCGGATTTGAAAAAATACGCTTTCATCACCTCATCCGACGCCCATTATTTGAAGGACATCGGCAGAGCCACAACGAAAATCATGATAAACGAACCGACGCTGTCCGAATTGAAAATGGCTTTTTCAAGGGAAAACGGCCGTTATGTTGTGGAATAGTCCATGCGTCAGCATCCTCTGTATGCATCGTCGCATCGTTGACCGGACCCGACCTTTTTCCGCTGATGCGGCCGAGCTGTTCATGCCGCGCTTTTAGACTTCATGCCTTACGCAATCCTGAAGGCATTTTTACAGATCTCGTCGGGTTTTGCGATTTGCTTCGGAAACCCGGAGATCCATGAAACGGGAGATTTATAACTCATGCTGGAACTTGCCGCACACATTCTGGATATTGCCGAAAACTCTGTTCGGGCCGGCGCCAAACTGGTGAACATCACCATCATCGAAGACGACAAGAAAAATCTTCTTTCCATTGAAATCAATGACGACGGACACGGCATGACCGAAGAGGAAATTGTCAAGGCGCTTGACCCTTTTTACACCACAAAAAAAGTCAGACGCGTAGGACTGGGCCTTCCGCTTCTTGCGGAAGCCGCAAAAAGAGCGGGCGGCGACCTTCGTCTGAAATCGGTCAAAGGCAAAGGAACAAAACTCAAAGTCACCTTTCAGCTCGATCACCTGGACAGGCAACCGATGGGGAATATCACTACGACAATACGCAATCTTATTGCCGGAAATTCTTTTGTTGACTTTCTTTATAAACATAGGCATAATGACCGCCGGTTCTCACTGGATACGAGAACAATCCGTAAGGAAATCGATGATTTACCAATAAATCATCCGGAAATTTTAAAGTATATTAGGGATGTTATCGATGACGGTTTAGAGGATATTCAATCCCGCGCGTAACAGACCAATAAGATTGAGGAGGAAATTGATGAAGTCGGAAGATAATGAACTCTTGAAAGAATTCACGCCAGAACAGGTGGATCAGCTAAACAAAATTATTAAGAAGCACAAAGGGAAACCGGGGAGTTTAATTCCGGTTTTGGAAGAAGCGCAGGTATGTCTGGAATATCTGCCCGTTTCCGTGCAGAAGAAAATTGCCAAAGAACTCAACCTGCCTTTGAGCCGCGTTTACGGTGTCGTTACATTTTATTCATTCTTCACCATGACGCCGCGGGGTAAACATACCGTCCGCGTCTGTCTTGGAACGGCGTGCTATGTGCGCGGAGGAAAGGCACTGACCGAAACCCTGCAGAAGGAATTCGGCATTCACGAAGGCGAAACGACGCCAGACAGGATGTTTACGCTGGAGTCCGTTCGCTGCCTCGGCGCCTGCGGTCTCGGACCGGTTGTCGTTGTGGATGAAGATGTCCATGGACGCGTCAAACCATCCAAGTTAAAAGAAATACTAGCCCAATACAAATAAAATAAAAAAAGCCGGGAGGAAACGTCAATGGCTAAATTGACCATAAATGACTTAAAAAAAATAAAGGAAAAAGTTCATAAGGAAATGTCTCTCCGAGACGGCGAACGTCGTGTAAAAGTTACCGTGCATATGGGAACCTGCGGCATCGCCTCGGGAGCCAAGGAAGTGATGGACACGCTGCTTCAGGAAATTGAAACAGCCGGAGCCAATGATGTCGTCGTCACCACATCCGGGTGCATGGGATTATGCAGCCGCGAACCGCTGGTAACGGTGGAAATCCTGAATCAGGAACCGATCAAATACGAATATATGAATTCGAACAAAATGAGACAGGTTTTCAAAAGACATATTCAGGGCGGAGAAATTCAGACACCTTTTGTGCTGGCCCGGGGAGCTGAAGTAATCAAATAATATTTTCCATCGATAATGCTTGTTGCCACAAAGCACGATGATTTCATAAGGAGGATGTAGGCTAAATGAAAGTTTTACGCGCACATTTACTGATTTGCGGAGGCACCGGCTGTCAAGCTTCCGGGAGCCCTGCGGTAAAAAAAGCTTTATTGGAAGAGCTTGATAAAAAGAAATTAACGGAAGAGATTAAAGTTGTTGAAACGGGATGCAACGGCTTTTGCGCCCTCGGCCCCATTATGGTCGTTTATCCTGAAGGCGTCATTTATATATCCCTGAAACCCGAGGATATGGCGGAATTGGTGGAGGAACATCTGGTCAAAGGACGAATCGTCCAGAGACTTCTTTATCGTGAACCGACAACGGATCAGATTATTCCCACGATGCAGGACATCCCCTTCTTCGCCCATCAGGAACTCAGAGTCCTCAAGAACCGCGGTCTGATTGATCCGGAAAAAATCGAGGAATACATCGCCCGCGATGGCTACGCCGGCATGGCCAAGGCGTTAACCGAAATGACCCCCGAACAGATCGTGCAGGAAATTCTGGATTCGGGATTGAGAGGACGCGGAGGCGCCGGATTCCCGACAGGTTTGAAATGGAAATTTGCCGCACAATCCAAGGGCGACGTCAAATACGTTCTTTGCAATGCCGACGAGGGAGACCCCGGAGCATTCATGGACAGAAGCGTCCTGGAAGCCGATCCGCATGCGGTTCTGGAAGGCATGGTGATCGCCGCCAAAGCGATCGGATCAAAACACGGATACATTTACTGCCGCGCCGAGTATCCGCTGGCCATTCACCGTTTGAATGTGGCCATCGATCAGGCTAAGAAAGCCGGCCTTTTGGGCAAAGATATTCTGGGCACGGGATTTGATTTCGATCTGGAGATTTATCAGGGCGCCGGCGCATTTGTCTGCGGCGAAGAAACGGCTCTGATGACGTCTATCGAAGGCAAAAGAGGTATGCCGCGCCCCAGACCTCCCTTCCCTGCCGTTGCCGGTCTGTGGCAGAAACCGAGCATTTTGAACAACGTGGAAACGCTGGCCAATATCGGACAGATCGTTCTGCGCGGTGCCAAATGGTACGCCTCCATCGGAACGGAAAAGAGCAAGGGAACAAAAGTTTTTGCGCTGACCGGAGATGTGGCGAATGTCGGTCTGGTGGAAGTTCCTATGGGAACAAAATTGGGAACCATCGTTCACGATATCGGCGGCGGCATTCCCAAAGGCAAGAAGTTTAAAGCCGCTCAGCTGGGCGGACCGTCCGGCGGCTGTATTCCCATTCAGCATTTGAACGCGCCTGTCGATTACGAGAAAGTTGCTGAACTCGGCGCCATCATGGGCTCCGGCGGTCTAATTGTCATGAACGAAGACAAGTGCGCGGTGGACATGGCCAGATTTTTCATGGATTTCTGTCAGGATGAATCCTGCGGCAAATGTACACCCTGCCGCGAGGGAACCAAACGCATGCTGGAAATCCTAACCAATATTACCCAGGGCAAGGGAAAGGAAGGCGACATCGAGCTTCTGGAAGAAATGGCCCAGGTTATCAAAAACGCCGCTTTGTGCGGTCTGGGACAGACGGCTCCCAATCCCGTATTGAGCACCATTCGTTATTTCCGCAATGAATATGAGGAGCATATCCGCGATCATCGCTGCCGCGCAGCCGTATGTTCGGCGATGTTCAAATCACCCTGTCAGCATACCTGTCCGATCGAAATGGATATCCCTGCTTACATCGCTCTGATCAGGGCTGAAAGATTTGACGATGCCTACAAAATTCTTCTTCAGACCAACCCCTTCCCCTCCGTTTGTGGAAGGGTCTGCGATCATAAATGCCAGACAAAATGCCGTCGCGGCAATCTGGATGAACCGGTCGCCATTAAATTCCTGAAGCGATTCATTACCGACAACGCCCCCAGACCCAAAGTCGACCCCGTTTTGGTCAGCAGGAAAGAAAAAATTGCCGTTATCGGCGCCGGTCCAGCCGGTTTAACGGCCGCGCGCGATCTGGCTTTACGCGGCTACAAGGTGACCGTTTTTGAAGAACTGCCCAAACCGGGTGGAATGCTTTACTGGGGCATTCCGTCCTATCGTCTGCCGCGCAACATTCTGGACGGTGAAATCGACGATATCCGTGCGCTCGGCGTGGACATCAAACTCAACACCCGGGTCGGCAAGGATATTACCTTCGCCAAACTCGAAAAAGAATTCGATTACGTCTATCTGGCCACCGGTGCTCACAAGAGCCAGAAGATGGGTGTCAAAGGCGAAGATCTGAAAAATGTTTACGGCGGCGTTGAATTTCTGAGAGATTTTAATGCCAACGAAGAAAAATGGCTCAACGGCAAAAATACGCTGGGCAAGAAAGTCGCCGTGATCGGCGGCGGTAATTCCGCCATCGATGCAGCGCGTATCGCGCTTCGCCTTGGCTCTGAAGTGACCATTCTCTATCGTCGCTTGAGACAGGATATGCCCGCGGCCGAGGAAGAAATTAAGGCGGCTGAAGAAGAAGGCATCAAGATTGATTATCTGGTCGCTCCTTTGAACGTCGAAGGTGCAAAAGGTAAAGTGACAGGCATCACCTGTCAACGCATGAAACTGGGCGATTTTGATTCCAGCG
>ERZ795048.1294-NODE-1294-length-22791-cov-15.235090_pt1 | contig 22791 bp, 20 predicted proteins | sample MGYA00375132_ERZ795048 | MGnify/ENA primary metagenome ERZ795048 (study PRJEB30177, sample SAMN05720225) | activated sludge metagenome | isolation source: Anaerobic digester | place: Hong Kong | collected 2014-12-17 ... | reverse complement strand
TCTGATATGCGAAGAAGGATGTGTATGTCCTGCCATGTTCGCGGCCTTATATCAGATTCCGCCAGGAGGCAAAAGGCAAAAAGGGTTCTGCTCTATTTTCCATGGAAACCTTTGAATTCTGTCCCTTTATATTCTCGATCTTTTCCGACCGGATCACATCAATGAATTCTGTCCGTTTCATCCCCCGGGCATATAACTCATTGTGTCATCCAGGCATTCTTCACCGAACATGACCAGGGAACCGGTAGACATCATCTGTTGAACAAACTCCCTGAGGTCGGCGGCCCCTTCATTCTGCCAGTACATGACGCATTCCTCGTTGGTGCAGTGACGCGGGTGGTCAGGGTCCAGATGGTCCGAGACCATGGGAATCCCATTGTCCACAAGACCCATGACATGCCCGAACTCATGGACAAGGGTCGCCTGCTCCACAAACATGAGGACAGTCAGAGAGTTTGAGGCCCTTAAGATAGCGTCCTTGAAGACAACCATGACCGGGGTGCCCACAACCGAGGCACCGATCACCTGGGGATTCTCCTCCCCGTCTTTCTCCAGATATCCATTCAGGAAAAGCACGTAAAAATCCTCGGCAGAAAACCCCCGGGGACGGTCCCAGATGCTGCCTGCAAGATCCATGATCTCGGCGGCAGTCCAGGTTTCTTCTCCCTGTGCAGGGATCTGAACCATCTCAGTGGAGTCACGGGGCACGAATATGTCCGGTTCGATGATGCGCCCTGCAAAAAGTGCCTGTATATTCTCCTCGAGCACTTCCCAGCACTGCGTTTCATTGATGACAGTCCCGGTAAAAGGCTCGGCATCGGGCTCAAAGGCCACCTGTACCGCGATCGAGGTCACCTCGGAATACAGTGCAGCGAGATCAAGGGCAAAGGATTCCTCCCCGACTATGGTGTTGTCATCGCTTTGTCCTGAACAGCCTGCCATGAACAGATATCCGGCAGACACGAGGATGACGAGCACGCAATGAAGAAGATTCAATGTGTGCCTCATGCGACTATACCCACCTCCATCTCACAACTTTCTCCAGCAATCATTCAACAATAATCACAGGGGCAACACGAATCAACCTCGGTCATGGTCTGGAATCACATATTCTGTTGGGTATTCCGGTCTTACTTTGCAGCCTCGCCTCATGCGAGAAACCCTGTTTAACGCTGCAGCATCAGATACCCAGCGCTTCCGAAGCATAGACAAACCATTTGTGCCAGCCGGCCTCTATCTTCTTGGGGTCTTCAATATCGATGGCATGGATTACATCCTGGTGCATGACCAGTTTCATCTCGGCGATCACTTCAGGGCGTTTCTTCAGGGTTCCGGCAAAAGCCATGGTCTCATCCATGAGGGTCTCCTTCGGGCAGACCGTACGAACGATGCCGCGGGCAAGACATTCTTCGGCGGTAAAACGTTTCCCGGTGTACTGCAGCTCTTCCAGCGCGGAGGTCGGCATGGCCTTCTTCAGCACGGCGATCATGCCCGGCAGGAAGGGTACACCAAGATCAACCTCGGGCAGGCAGAAATAACCGCGGTCAGAACGCATAAACCTGAAATCAAAACAGCAGCACAACACCGCACCGCCGGCAAAGGCATGACCATTGATGGCTGCGATCGTAGGCACGGGAAAAAGGGTGAGACGCTTCATCAGGGCGTTCATGTTTGAAAGATAGGAATAGAAACTTAAGGTGTCCCGGGCACTCAGGACAGGCAGCACCCAATCAAGATCGATCCCGTTGGAAAAGATATGCGGGTGCGCCGAGGTAACCACCATCACCCGGGCATCCTCGGTCTCGATGATGTCCAGCACATCATTGAGCTCATGAAGAAAATCCGGATTGAAACGATTCTCTCCACTGTTCATGGTAAGAAGAACAACACCATCGTCTATTGTATAGGCAAACCTGGACATGACGTAACAGCTCCTTTCATTCAGAACAAAACAATCACCATCGATGCATTGTTCATAACAAATCTGTCAGATCTATCGTATTATTCTTATACTATATGATTATTCAGAGTATGTCTGCATGAATTTTCTAAAAGGCGGTCTGCCAGACAATCATTGTTTTTAGGTCATCTTCACAGAGGTCTCTCTGTCAGGGCCGTTTTGTTGCCGGGAAAAAGAAAATGCAAGGACATCAGGACCGTACAGCATCGGATGCGCTGCGATTCTGGTTTGTCATACATCTTGATTCTTGTGTTTTTCCCTCTGGTTCGCTATCTAGACTTACTATATCCCTTAAAACGATGAGAGGACGCACCCGAAATGTATAAAGCACATACCGACATTCTGGAGCTTGCAGGTGACACCTTTGGGATGAGCCTGATCAAGGTTGAAGGGAAATACTGGTACGGCCACAAACTCTGCCCCGAGGGCTTTTGCGACTGCACCACGAAATTCGGCCCCTATGAGTCACTCAATGAGGCGGTGAAAAACCTCAATACCTACCTGAAGACCTATGGGGGAAATGCCTGCCTGAAGCCGGCCTGTTTCGACGAGCAGGGCAACGCCCAGAACCCTCAGAGCGAAAAATTCCATAAGGGCTGTGACTGGTAAAGACCTCAACATGGTTGTGTTTACTGCGTCCACAGCCTTTCTGCCCTGATTGTTTCACGGCCGGTCAGGCTCTGTCTCCTTGACTTCAGGCAGATAATTCTTTATATTTTTTAATAACTTTGAATCTATATACTGTTGCATGATTTAATCAGGAAAAACCCTGATACTGTGTTCAGGAACGATTGCAGTTATACCGGTTTCTGTATCACCAGGTTTTCGGCTCTTGTTCAGGGTGCCATTCTGATCAGATTCATTAGGTTTTGAGCTGTAAGTCTTTCAGACAAACAAATAAAGGAGGAAAGAAGATGAAAAAAATCTTGTTGGCTCTAGTTCTGGTAGGTCTTTTCATACTGCCAGCAACTCTTGGTTTTGCTGTAAACAAGGATAATACCGGGTGTGGTCTTGGGTATATGATTATGCAGGGCAACGATGGCCTGCTCTTCCAGGTCCTGGCCGTAACCACCAATGGAACGTTTGCAAACCAGACATTCGGAATCACTTCAGGTACATTGGAATGCGAGAAGCCGAGCAAATTTGCAAGCAGGGAGAAGCTCAATACGTATGTTGCCGAAAATATGGACAATCTGGCCACTGACATTGCCAAAGGGCAGGGAGAATATCTGAACACCCTGGCTGTCCTTATGGAGGTACCTGAAGGTTCACGGTCAGATTTCTATGTGAAACTGCAGAGCAATTTTTCTCAGATCTATCCGTCAACAGATGTCACCAGTGTCGATGTGCTCACAAACATCGAGAGCCTGATGTAACAGGTTCCGGTGTATACAGGATCAGGAAGGAGATACGAAAGGAGCGAAATTTGTATCTCCTTCTTTTTGTTTGTTATACTATATTTTATCTCCTGTATTTCTCCGGTACATGCCCGGGATGTATCCTATCTTGAAGAGGTGTTGGCTCAAGCGCGCAGACAGAGGCTTCATGAAGATCCGTACTGGCATATCCTGGTGCACTACAAGAAAAAGGCATTTCAGTTTGAAAGCCTTGTGGATGATCCCCGCTTCTTTCTGGCTCCTGACGGGAAAACAGATCCCCAGGCCGAGTTAGAGGCCACTATCCGTGCCTTTTTTGATCCTGACAATGATGAGTCCGATCCGGTTGCGTGCAGATTTGTGGCACGCTACGAGTGGATCAGACAGCGATTAGACCTCGATCCCGAGCGTTTTGGCACTACCGGATGCCCTTCCTTCATGGACTTCTTAGACAGGATCGATCCCCAGTCGGCCACCCTGGTCTTTCCAATGGCGCACCTGAACAGTCCGGCATCGATGTTCGGCCATACCCTCCTGACGGTCGAGACAGCCGACAAAACCAAACTGCTGGCATATTCCATCAGCTATTCCGCAGTTGCACATGAAACCTTCGGTCCCTTATTTGCCTTCAAGGGTCTCTTCGGATTATACCCGGGATATTTCGCGGTCATGCCGTATTATGCCAAGCTGCAGCAGTACAGCGATGTAGATCACCGTGATATCTGGGAATACCCCCTCAATCTCAGAGAAGATGAAATCAGAAAGATGATGCTGCACATCCGCGAGTTGAATTCTATCGCTTCGGACTATTACTTTTTCAGTGAGAATTGTTCCTACCTCCTCTTTTTCCTTCTTGAAGCGGCCCGTCCGGATCTGAGGTTGACCGACCAGTTCCATGCATGGCTCATCCCCCTGGATTCAATACGGATGATCGAGGAGCAGGGACTGGTAACAGATGCGGTCTACCGGCCGTCACGAACGACAAAAATCAAGTACCTTGCCTCCCACCTGCCTGAAGATGCACAGGACAAGGCACTTGCATTATCACATGGAGATCCCTTCTCTGACACAGATATCCCGGAGATGGAAAAAATGATGACCTTGGAGCTTGCCGGTGAGTATCTGCAGTATCTCTATACCAGCGGAGACGTACCCCAGAAAACATACCAACAGCGTTTCCTGAATATCCTGCAGGCACGCAGCACCCTTGGCTCGGCACCCGATGAAACGATGTATGAGATCCCTGCACCTCTCCGTCCCGACAAGGGGCACAGATCCAACCGCCTGGCCATCGGCGCCGGGCTAGATGGCGATGATGCTTTCTCTGAGATCAGGATAAGGCCGGCTTACCATCACCTGATGGACAACGACAACGGATACGTTGAAGGGGCACAGCTCATCTTTGCCGATGTGGCTCTGAGGTATTATCCATCGGACAACAAGGTCTCCCTGGAGTCCCTGGATGTCATCGATATTGTCTCCCTTACCCCGCGGGACAAGTTCCTTCGTCCTGTCTCGTGGAAAGTAAAGACCGGTCTGACCCGTCTCACGGGATACGACGATGAAGATCACCTGGTTTACCAGATCAATCCCGGTGGCGGCTTTGCGTTTCGAAATGATATACTGGGAATGATGTATGTGATGATGGAAACAGATCTTGCCCTGTCCGGAGCGCTGAAGGGCAATTATGCCGCAGGAATAGGCTGCTCTGCCGGTATGATCAAATGCCCGGCAGACTTCTGGAAGATACATGTTTTCGCAAAGACGCTCTATTATGGATTCGAGGATCATTTCAACGCATTTGAAGCGACAGTGCAGCAGAATCTGAGTATAGATGCCGACAGGAGCATCTCATTCGATGTCTCCCGGAACAGAACACACAACTTTTATGAAACCCAGGTAAAGGTTCTCTGGAACCTGTTCTTCTAAAGAGCATTTCTATGTGTGAATGGACAAGAACTACAGTTTGCTTTCTTCTTGGTCTCGCGATGTTCATCTCAGGGTGTGTATCCGAAGCGGTGTATCATCCTACGCACACCATCAGATCCACCCCGGCAGACATAAAGCTGAACTATGAAGACATCACTCTTGAAACAGAAGACTCAGTGATGCTTTCTGCCTGGTGGGTGCCTGCTGCAGATCCTGAGGGCACCGTGCTGTTCTGTCATGGCAATGCAGGAAACATGGGGGACCGTCTTGATACGTTGCAGATCATCAATACCCTCGGGCTCAACGTGCTTATCTTCGATTACCGGGGATACGGTCGCAGCGAAGGTTCTCCAAGCGAGAAGGGGACATATCTGGATGCGGAAGCGGCCTGGAATTACCTGGTAGGCGAAAAGAAGATCGCTCCCGGGCGGATTATTGTCTGGGGCAGATCCCTCGGAGGAGCAATCGCTGCCAGGACCGCTGCACATCATAGAGTGGGGCTCGTTGTCGTGGAATCAACATTCACCTCTCTGAAGGATCTGGCAGATGATCTCTTTATCTGGGTTCCTTCCTGGCTCCTGAGAAACTATGCCTATGAAACTGCCCACTATCTGGACAGTCTCGATGTTCCGGTACTCGTTATCCACAGCAGGGATGACGAAATCATCCCCTTCAATCACGGAAAACGCCTGTACGATTCCATCAACGGACCAAAGGCCTTTACAGAAATACAGGGGTCCCATAACCGGGGATTTCTTGATTCCATAAGCCTGTACGTGGCATCCATCACTGATTTCATCGATCATTATGTTCCAGGAGAGGGGGCGATGCAGGAATGAAGCGGATTGTGTCGGAAATATTCATAATGGTCATACTGGCATCGGCATTCTTCGTACCGCAATCCTACGCACAGGATCTACCCGATGAGGCCTTTCAATTACTTGCCGAGGCCATGGTTGACCCCTGTTCAATCTGCGCAGAAAAATATCGGGAAAGGGCTTTCAACATCCTGAACGAGACGTTCATGCCCGGCCATGTGATAGAAACTCACAGTACCTGCCGCCTCATAAGAATATCCGGCACCGATGAAAATGATCTGACATTGAGCTGTTATCCCTCAGATGCGTTGACTGCATCCATCACTGGGGAGGAACAAGTACCGCAGGTCGTATTCAGATTCCACACCCCGAATAAACATCTGGTGGGCATCTTCGAGACAGACTATACAGATGAGGCTGCAGCGGATCTGTTTCGTGCATCCGGGCCGGGAACGGTCTTTGAAGGCCGGATCAGGCTCATCCCGTATAAGTACGGTGAAGGCCCAACCTATAACTATTTTCAGCAGACGAACACAGTGCTGATTCACTGCAGGGTGCTGCAGCTCATACCGGTATCAAAAGATTGATCGGCATACATGGATCCCTTTTCCGTTCTCAGTGAAAACCCGTTCCGCGCACCCTGGCCCTGAGAGTGTTCCCCTCTCATTGTTTGAACCTTGCATCATGACTATGCAGGGTTATATTATTTATGTATTAACGAACATGAGGGGTTTTATGAGCAGGAGGGGGAGATCTCATTAGCGATACCGGCTTTTTAAAGAGAATGCTGAACACGACCACCCTGTCATGTACGAAAGACTTCTCATCCATATACCCTGCTTATTATGTCTGCTTGCCGGTTTGAATAGGACATATGCCGAGAGCATTGCAGCCGGAACGACTGCATACAAGGACAGATCCCGACAGACAGGCGCATGGTGAGACAGATGGCCGAGATAATATCCCTGAAAAAACTGTTAAGGATGCTGGGGGGTTTTCAAAAGACTGACGGCAGGAAACATTTCGAGGCAGGAGACGTTGTCTCGGTACTGCCGTACAATGAGATCCTTCAGACGCTCGATGAGCAGAACTGCTGTGACGGCCTGATCTTCATGGAAAACATGAAGCAGTTCTGCAACCGGGAATACCCGGTCGTCAAGCAGGTCAAGTGGATATACGACGAAAAATACAAAAAGATGCAGTCCTGTAAAGACATCGTGATCCTGGATGGTCCTGTCTGTGACGGGAAAGGGATGCTTCAGGGTAAGGACTGCGACCGCTGCTGCACTCTGCTGTGGAAAACGGCATGGCTTAAATCCACATAAGGAGGAGATGGGGTATGCCGAACATTAACCGGGGCTATGCGATCTTTGGGTTATATCGGAACAATCTGGAGAAGGAAGACAACGCGGCCGGCCATGATGCCTGTATCTGCCAGTATACCCTCCTGCATAAAATAGGGCGCGACTTTAATGCGTTCGAGATAGTGTGGCATTTCATGCTGCGGATATACCCGGCCCTGAAAAAAAGGGTAATAAAATATGCCAGGCGTTTTCAAACCGCACTCATGAACACAAGCAGGAACACTCCTGCACCTGCGGATACCGATATTCATGAATACCTTCACAAGGATCTCAAGAGCGGAGACCTGGTGAAGATTTCCTCTTTCCCCGAGATATCAAGAACCCTCGACGGTTCGGGGAAGTTAAAGGGATTAACCTTCCTGGCCGGCATGAAGCCGTTCTGCGGTGAGATTGCCACCGTACAGAAAGAACCTCTTCTCCTGCTGGATCATGGTGGAAGGAAAATACAAAAGTGCAAGAATATCGTCATATGCGAAAAATTATACTGTGACGGCACAAATATACACTGCGACAGGGCATGCCTCTACTACTGGAAGAAAGACTGGCTGAAAGAGGCACCATAGCTTGCTTTCCCAAAGTTTCATCTGCAGCCAGGATCCTCTCGTCTTTTCCTGAGGTTGTCTGCCGTGCATGAAGTGATGCCTCTAGAGAAACATCATGGGGAATGTGCCGGGAATCATAAACATACTTTTATCCTTGATTTGATAATCAAACTTGTTAATATCTTTTTATTATATGCACTACTTCAACTGGAAGAATTAACCAGGCGACACTTCATTGGTTAGTATCCTCACGAAAGCAATTACCTTTTTATATGTTTGGAGGCACGCAGCATGAATAATGGCGGTAAGACCGCAAAACAGCTCTTAGAGGAACTTTCGCAGTCCCTCGGCAAGATCGAAGAGCTGGAGAAATCACTATCCATACTCGAGCAGCACAAGGCTGCCCTGCAAAAGAATGAGGAGATCTTCCGTTTCTATTTCGACCTCAGCAACGACATCATGTTCTCCTACAACAATAAGCTTCGGGTACTGTATGTCTCGCCGAATGTGGAGAGAATAACCGGGTATAAGCCCGAAGAACTGATCGGCAGGTATTTTGATGATCTTCAGATGCTGGTCCCGCCTGAAGACGTTCATGAGGTCATGGACAATGCCCAGCATTTTCTCTCGGGGAACACCGTTTACCCGAACATCTACCGGTTCATCACCAAAGACGGTGAGGAGAAACTTGCTGAGGTGGACGGGTTTCCCATCACACACGAAGGAAATGTGGTGGCTATAGTCTCTCTTGCAAAGGACATTACCAAGCACATCGAGCATGAGCAATCACTGAGGGCCAGCGAGATAAAATGCCGCACCACCCTTGAACGCATGCCCAGTGCCCTGTGCATCATCAGGTTTGAGGACGCACGGTATCTCTATGCAAATGACTGTTTCTGCAAGGTGACGGGTTTCTCAGCCGAGGAGATCATCGGGAAATCCATCTATGATCTGAACCTGCCGGCACGGCATGCCGATTATGATGTACTTATCAATGCTCTGAAACACGGAGAGACGCTCTCAGGGGTGGAACTCCGCTGCCGGAGAAAAGACGGAAAAATAATCGAGACCGTCATGTCGGCACGGCCTCTCAATTATGATGGTGATGATGCCATCGTGATTGTCATGACGGATGTTACCGCTCTCAAACTGGTCAAGAAAGAAGATAATGAGGGGATCGAAGCGGCAGATCTTCAGAAAAGAGAGGCCATACGAACCTTAGCCGACGGCCTTGCTCATGATCTAAAAAACATACTTACGGCGATTCTCGGATATACCAAGATGGCCGGCAGAGACGTGGCAAAATTCATGAAGGGCAATGATGATCTGTGCGTGATAAAAAACGAATTGCGGGAAGTGCGCAATGCGGCCAAGCGTGCGGACGAACTCATAAACCAGCTCCTTGCTTTCAGCAGGAATGCCGGGAAGGACTATAAGCCGCTCCTGTTCGATACGATCATCAGAGACTGCCTCAGAGCCCTTCATCCTACATTCCCCGAGAACATCAGGGTCAAAGAACATCTTGGGGAAACCGGCATAATTATTTGCAACCAGATGCAGATTCATCAGGTGATTGCAAATCTTTGCACCAATGCGGTCAGTGCCATGGAAGAGAATGGCGGTGATCTGGAAATCGACCTCGTGAAGGTCAACATTGGCCAGGATGCCTCGATCCCTGATTATGACCTGCCGGCAGGACAGTATCTCAAACTGAGCGTTACTGATAGTGGTCACGGCATGTCTCGTGAAGTCATGGAGCGCATCTATGAACCGTACTTCACCACCAGACCGAAAGAATCCGGTGTCGGTTTGGGGTTGTCGGTCGCATATGGGATCGTTCGAAGCCATGGTGGTGCCCTTGTCTGCAGCAGTGTGCCAGGGCATGGAACCACCTTTGATATATATCTTCCTGAGATGCCTTCAAAGGGAATGGCGGCGGAAACCCTGGTCAGAATGACAAGGAGGACCGGGTCCGAGCGAATCCTGAATCTGGACGAAGAACTGCCTACGAAGGAACCAGCCGGAAAGAAACCAGATGGACAGCCCACCTCAGGCAGCGGCGAAGACAAACCGAGTTGAAAAGAAACATGCCGTCCATCGCTGTTAAGCCTGCTGATCAAAACACAACCTGTCCATAACGCCCATGCCGGTAGTTGCATGGGGCATGCCCGCGATCCTCTTTGCACGGGATAATCAGATTGAATTTCTCAGCAAAAACAACTATAAAGCCTCACAGCTTTGTGCGAGGGATGACTGCTGTCAAAGGGCACATGTTCATCCGGCAATAGTTCTTTGCTGCGCTTTTGTAGATTAATCCCGAGCTTAAAATTGAATGAAGGAAGGCACGCACGAAATGGAAAACAATGAATCCCTTGGTGCAATGTTTCATCCGAAGTCAGTGGCTGTTGTCGGAGCGCCCCAGGAAAGACCGTTGGGCTGGCCGGGCATCTTCGGCTGTATACGTGATTATGGATACCCCGGGCGTTTGTATCCCATAAATCCCCGCGTCGACCATGTCGAAGGGATAAAGGCTTATCCCGATCTCGTATCCGTACCCGAGCCCATAGACCTCGTGATCATATCGGTCCCCGCTTCTGCAGTCCCTGCAGCGCTCATGGACTGCGCTGCCTCGGGCAACAGGAATGTCCATATCTTTACCGCGGGATTCAACGAAACAGGTGAGGAAAAGGGCCTGGACCTGCACAGGCAAATCGAGGAAATAGCCAACAGCAACGGCCTGAAGGTCATCGGGCCAAATTGCATGGGCGTATACGTTCCCGGTCAGCGGCTTACCACCTGGGTGAACCCGTCGAAGGAGACCGGAGAGGTGGCATTTGTCTCTCAGAGCGGCGGTCATGCCCAGGATTTTACCGGTTTCGCCTCCCGGATGGGTATCCATTTCAGTAAGGTGATAAGCTACGGCAATGCCTTGACGCTGGACAGCACCGATTTTCTCGAGTATCTCGCCGACGACCCCGACACAAAAATCATTACCATGTACATCGAGGGGGTAAAAAACGGAAGGAAACTGCTCGATATCGTTTCAAAGATAAACAGGACAAAGCCGGTAATCATATTGAAGGCCGGTCTGAGCGAAGCCGGAACCAGGGCCGTTGCATCGCACACCGGCTCCATGGCCGGGGGGCAGCATATATGGGATGCCTTTTTCAAGATGACCGGTGCGGTTCGCGCATACTCGCTGGAGGACATGGCGCAGGTAACCCTGGCATTTCGCCATCTGGGAACAACGAATGGAACCCGCATTGCCGTTATCGGCCACGGTGGCGGTATTGCGGTGTCCGCAGCAGATGCCTGCAGCGATGCCGGGCTTACCATGCCCCCTTTCAGTGACAGGATGCAGGAAGATCTCAGGGCATTCATTCCATCGAGCGGCAATATGATCAGAAATCCTGTGGACGCCATACCGATCTTCATTGATACGGCAAATATAGGGCACATGCTGGATCTCGCCTCGGCAGAACCTGATATCGACATGCTGATCGTTTCACTGTCCATGGACTGGATCTTCGACGTTGACGGCGGAGCACACATCACCAGGATAGCAGAGTTTCTTGCCGGTCCTGCACGTGAATACCTGCACAACAAACCTCTGGTCGTCACATGGAGGACCTACCGTGACGACCCGCGAATACCCGAACTTGGAAGGAAAATTGAAAAGCGTCTCTTAGAGAGCGGCATCCCTGTGTACCGGGGGATTGTGCCTGCAACGAGCGCTCTCGCACGGTGGGCCCGGTACCACCTGTTTATCAGGGAAAGGGCTTGTGTCTAGGCTCCTGAGTTCCAAGTCTTGTTCTCATCTTGTATCTGTGAGCCTTGAAGCTCGAACAAGTCTCGTCTCTTATCCCTGTTCCCGGGCTCTCGTTATCACTGGAACAACCCTGCACCATTGACTTTTCACGTTCTGTGCTTATTTTTACTATCGCTCAATGTGAATGTCTTTTTCTTTAAGCCTGTCATCGAGTTTTATTTCATGATCCCATAATAACGAATCCGTCCATACGATCTTTTGCAGAAAATCCTTTTCATGAGACACAAGAACGAAAGGAGGTGAATGAGACAGGATTTGTTACTTTTGTCTTTCGGGGATGGTCCCCGACACCAGGAAATCCGCAAGAATGGATGTAACAAAGGAGGGAATACAGTATGCCAAGAGTTCATACAAGTATCGATATCAAGGCTCCGGTAAAGAAAGTTTTTTCTTACATTGAGGATCCAAAGAATGCGCCGGAATGGTTACAGAGCATGATGGAGGTCAAGGATGTAACCGGCACCGGGAAAGGTGCACATTACAAGTGGGCCTGGAAAATGGCCGGGATCCGGCTGAATGGAGAAACCGAGCGCACGGAAGATATCCCCAACAAGCGTATCGTGGACAAGAGCAAAGGGGCTATTCAGAGCACCTGGACCTACAACCTCGAACCCCATGGCGACATGACCCACCTGGATCTGGATGTAGACTATACAATACCTATCCCGGTTGTGGGTAAAGTGGCTGAAAAATTCGTGTTGAGGCTGAATGAGCGGGAGGCTGAAATGGATGCGCAGAATCTCAAAGACAGGCTGGAGAGCGAAAAAACCTGATCCGAACCATAAACATCGTCCAAACATTCAGTCTCAGCAGCAACAATACAAAGGCAGGACCGCACGGTACTGCCTTTTTTACGTCCGGCAAAAAGAAGTTCAGACTATTGATCCCTTTATTTTTACTGCCCATCAGGAGGACCTTCCTCTTTGATTTTTCTCCCATTCTGCTATAATCCATAAAAATACACCTCTTGGTTAGAATGATGGAGAGAGACCCTGAACATCTGACAGGCACCGGCGAAAACACGGCAAAGATCTGGCCGGCAGCCACGGTTATCCTGTTGCGCGATCCGTACCAGGTATTCATGGTGCGGCGCGAACTCAGCCAGAATTTTCTGGCCGGGGTCTGCGTCTTTCCAGGGGGAAAGATGGATGAACAGGACAGGGATGAAGATCTTGCAGTATTGGCCCGCGGCATTGACGGCGCCCAGGCCAGAGCGCTGCTCAATGAACCGGATCTGGACGAATGTACTGCGCTGGGCCTGTTCTGTGCGGCAATACGGGAGCTGTTCGAAGAGGCCGGCATCTTGCTGGCCTACACATCAAACGGCAACCCGATCGATTTTACGCACCAAGGCACCAGGGATAGATTCAACGATTACCGGAGGGCTATCCATGAAAAAGAGCTTTCGCTGAAGGACCTTGCCCGGCAGGAGAACCTCACACTCGCCGTTGACTCTATCCTCCCCTACTCCCGCTGGATCGCCCCGGGAGCAGTGAAAAAACGCTTCGATACACGCTTCTTCCTCTGCAGGCTCCCCCTCGGGCAGAAAACCGATTACGACCCGGTGGAATTGATGAGTTATGAATGGCGCACGCCCGGGGAGATCCTGAAACAGGCCATCTCGGGGGAGATCAAGCTTATTCCGCCCACTCTCAAAACCATCCATGAGCTCTCCGCATTCGACCGCATCGATCACCTGTACCGCTATGCACAATCACGACCCATTTATCCCATACTACCCGAAGTATATGCCGAAGAAGACAGTATCGTCATGAAGCTGCCGCACGACCCTGAGTACTCGTTGCAGGACTACAAACAACCCGCCATCCCGGATGAGCCTTCAAGAATCATCTTTTCTGACGGGATCTGGAAAACGTCCTTTCCGGACTGAGAGAGCTTCCCTACTGTAAGAGGATCTCTGTGTTTTTACATGGCATAGCTGTGCAGACCGGCAAAGAGTTTGGCGAGATTTGCCCACAGAAGCGTAATCAGGATGGCTGCCATGCCGGCAACGGCCCACATGCTGTTCAGAGCCTTGTACCGACGGCCATACATGAGACGGAAATGGATATAGATAAGGTATACCAGCCAGGTTACCAGCGCCCATAACTCCTTGGGATCCCATCCCCAGTAATCGCCCCAGGCAAGATGTCCCCACCAGCTGCCCAGAATCAGGCCCAGGGTCATCAGGGGGAAACCGAAACTGATCATGCGGTAGGTGCCCTGCTCATAGTCTACCAGGAGGGTATCCGCAGGGGCCTCCAGTCCTATCAACTGCCCGAGGGCCTGGATCGTTGCCTTGCCCATCAGTACATAGGAGATCATATAAACCGCCACATGCGGGGCAAACAGCCAGCACTGCAGGGCCGGGGGCAGCTGTTTCGGTTCGGCGGAGAAAAAGAATCCGGCAGGCACAAGCACGATAACCCCGGTAAGCATGTCAAATGCTTCTGCACCCACCTTGAGTGTGCGGCGGCAGAAGACAGACAGAGGATATACCACGACCCCCATGGTGACAAAGACCTCAAACAGGTTCTGCATGGGGATGTGCCCGGTGTGGTACCAGCGATAACCGAAAGCCGCACAGGTCAGAACAAATCCGGCAGCATACATGATCTGGCCTGCTTTCTCACGACGCATGATTGATACGAGAAAGGCGAGCAAGTAGGCCCCCATGGCCGCATAGATGAGAAGACCCTGCAGGGTGTATTTAATCTCCACGTGCCCTCCGGTTGGATGACCTCTTATAAACCGGCTGCACCCAGAAATGCCAGAACACCCCGAGGCAGAGGAAGAAAAAACCGGTAAATACAAAGGCATGGCCGCTGTCAGAGGTCACCGACAACACCGTGTACCGTCCGTGACTGGCATCGTAAGATGCCTGATAGAAGTAGTATCCGCCATAATGCAGCGGATCATTGACCTGGATCACCTTATGATCTGAGACCTCTTCGTCCTGCACCACACTTAGATCGCTGAAGAAATCCTTTATACCAAGCGCATACTGTGTGGCCCATCCGCCGGGGATCAGGTTCCGCTGAGGAAAACGCTGGAAAACGTATCTCCTTTCCCGTGTGCCGTCAGACCGCGAGACTTCGATCTCGAGGGCAGGATTGCTCCCGATGCCGGGATCATCTACGACCTCAGGTGCATCCTTTTGACCTATGACCTTCAGGTTCTTGAAGACGCGCACTATCCTGAGCTTCGCAATTCCTTCGCCGGGTTCTATGGCATGAGAAGGAACAGCATGCACGACATGGATGCGTCCCTGGGGCGAACGGACCAGCAGTCTACCGTCATCCCAGTAGTAATCCATCCAGAAATCCTTGAGGTAGATGGAAAACGGCAGCTCGGTCAGCTTGTCGCCATTGTATCGGGACATGATATGGTTTTCGCTGTGCCCCTCGTATATCGACATGTAACCGCCGGGGACCTTGTCGGTGTGCAGAAGGTCACTGCGCAAAAGATGGCCCCCATCGCTGCCCCACATACTGCCCAGCAGGACCATGACACAGGCTGCATGCATCATAACAAGTCCCGGTGCCTTTCTCATGCGGTGCGATCTGAACAGGGCAAAGATGAAGATGAGCATAAGTACAAACCAGAACACGATCATGGGTGCTGAATTGAATAGTGCCTTCGACCACTCGGCCCCGTAAAAGGCCCCGACAATCGAACAGATGCCCAGGATAGCGAGCAGGATTAACGTCACCCACATCTGAATACGGCTGAATCGATACATTCCACAATCCCATTCATTTTCAGTAGTTCAACCACATTGTCTCAGATCCCGGCAAATGACAATAGAAAAAATGACGAGATGTATGCATGTGCATTGTTGGTTAATCAGGCACAGGAATGCTCTATCAATAGAAGAATATGGCCCAGAGGATCAGTCCGGTCAGAGAGAGCCCCAGCAGTACGCATGCAATGCCGAAGACAGAGGAATACAACCTGGTCAAAACACCGGGATCATCGGCCTTGATAGACTCGAAGCGATCCTCGGCAATGATGCGCTCATATTCCAGTGGTCGTTCTTCCTTCAAGGCTTCCATGGTGTAGCGACCGGTAAAGATATTGTCCTCGAGCGGAAACTTGTTGGGAACGAGATGGTTGTTGAAGAAGTGGACGGTAAAGATAAATACCGCTGCCAGCAGGGCCTCTTCCGAATGAGCCACTGTGGCGATATTGATAAACCAGCCGGGAAGGATGTGGGAGAACAATTCCGGGAACCACAGCATCAGACCGGAGAGTCCGATGACGAACATCCCCCAGAACACCGCAAAGAAATCGAATTTCTCCCAGTAGGTCCAGCGGTCAAACTGCGGTATCTCTCCCCGGTTAAAGAACCATCTGAACATACCTCTGATATCATCGAGATCCTTCAGATTCGGGCACAGTGAGTCAGGACCAAAGAGCCTGCCGAGCCAGCCCTTTATCCCCTTCCCTTTCGGGAAGAGATACTTCATGGACAGCCAGCATATATAGAGAAACATGGCGATGAGTACCACTGCTGCAATCCTGTGACAGACACCGGCACCCCTTACGCCTCCCCAGAGATTGATCATGACCTTGGCCCAGGCCGTCTCGTAATACTTCAGCGGGAATCCGGTCATCACCAGCGTAAAGAAGGAGAGGATCAACAGGACGTGCATGATCCTGTCCCGCAGGCTAAACCGCCTGACATACTGCCCGGGCTTGCATACCACAGAAGGAAGCGTCTCGGGTACTACCTGGTCTTTTGGCACTGTCTCTATCTGCGATTCCTTAAGTATATCGGGATCAGCCAAGGTCGGTGGATCATTCATTAATTCAGGATACGCCAATGCCGGCGGATCCAGGACCTGTTCAGAATCAGTTTGACTTCCATTACGTTGAGTCCATGCCGATGTCCACTTCTTCCAGTATGCCTTTCTCCACCATAAGATCGAATGGATCCAGAAAAACCCGAAGACCGAGAACAGCAGACCTTCCATAAAGATATTCGTCCAGAAAAGAAGCGGAAACCGCTCACGGTCGGTATAATCCGGATGCGCGATAAACGAGGCAAATCGCGGATGAAAATCGTCATGACACTGACCGCATATGGCCGGACGGTTATCCGGATGCAGAGGTGAACGGGGATCCGTAGCGGCCAGCGTTGAGTGCCCGTTGTGACAGTCGGAACACCCTGCTGACTGTTCCGGGAATCCGATTCCAAGCACCTTGCCATGATAGGTCTTATCAAAGTCTGCCACGGCAGCCAGTGCAAGTCCATTTCGACCGATTATCTCAGGGTCGTCATGACAGGTTCTGCACATCCGGGTCTGCATCTGGCGTATTGCAGCAATATCCTTTTTATCCTCAGAACTGTACATCGGCGTCCTGTGAAGGGTATGGCAGTCCGTGCAGGTGGCTGAATCATTATTCCCCACCAGAACAGATCCACCGTGACCGAGATAGGCGTACGTACCCTTGTCGTGGCACTGGGTGCACGTCTCAACAACATCGTGTTTAAAGGTCTCCATGTCGGGCTTCATAGCGGTGTGAACGTTTGTATGACAGTCCTGGCATGTCATGTTTTCTTTCACGAAATGGGCATCCTGCTGAAACTGCTCATCGATCTCCTTGTGGCATACAGCACATGAGTGTATCTCAGGGGTGTCCTGCTTTTTCATGTGCTGCACAATGTCGTCTATCCCGTTGTGGCACGTGGTGCAGTCAAGAATCCCATGTGAGGCGTCGAGAAAATGGGTGTTGTATTGGGGATCACTATGGCACATTTCGCATCTGCTGTTCCTCTCCGGGGTTATCTTGGCTCTCAATTCTGAGCCTAGGATGGGCGAATTAACGACAAAATCAAAATCATGGCACTGGGCACAAAAGAGTTCGGATTCCGCATGCTCATAGTGACACATGTTACAGTCCAGGTCAGTCCCGTAATGGGGAGAATCATGCGGATTTGCTTCGATCACCCGGAGATATTCCGTGCGCCGTATGAGTTCCTGTTCATCATGACAGGTGACACACTGGGCCTTTTCCACCGGCTTGGGAGGATCCTGATCACCATGACAGTCGCTGCATGCAATGCCACTGAGCTGGTGGGCATGGCTCAGGGGCAGCTTGTTTGTAAGCGAAACCTCTTCGTCCTGGTGACACATCCTGCATTCATCCAAGGTCAGCCCTTTCGTATCCAGGTGTCCGGCAGGCAGCATCTGCACAGAACCGTGACAGGCAGCACAGTCCCCCGATGCTGCTGTCATCAATCGTTGCGGTTCATTGGCAGGATCTTCAGCATGCGCTGAAGTATACATAGAACACTGACCAAATATCACAATTACACACATAAAGATGAATCTTATGAATGATCTGCGCATTAAGACATTTACGCAACCTGTCATGATGCCACTCTCCTGAATGATGAACTGCCGGAATATCCTGCAAAGCCCTGAATGTACATATCCTGTTTATTCAATTTGGTATTTTTCGACTCCGGGATACGTTGGCTCTCACCACCGCTTACACGGAGGGGATGGAGACAGGTTCGATACAGTTACCTGTCTCCATCCGGGTTATATGGGGGCGGAGGTATCCCCTTTGAATACTATGCCTTTTCCTGCGATACGTTCTTTCCGCAGATCCTCCCGAAAACCAGACAGTCAGGGATAGCACAGCTGCCCAGCCGGCTTGCGCCATGGGGTCCGCCAACAGCTTCACCGGCTGCGTACAGTCCCGGGATCGGCTTCTGTGTTTCCATTTCGATAACCTGGCCCTTGGTGTTGATCATGATACCGCCCATAGTATGGTGAGTCTTGGGAACACCTTCCATGACATAGAAGGGTGCCTTTTCGATGGGTTTCATGTTCTTATCGATGGGTTTGCCAAACTGGTCGTCCTTGCCAGCCTTGACATAGCCATTGTATTCATCGATCTGCTTCTTGAATGGGGCAACAGGTACACCAAAATGTTTGGCAACGGCCTCAATGCTGTCGAACTTCAGCACTACCTTTTTTTGCAGACACTTCTCCAGCGTCTGTGCGGCCAATACCCCTTCCTGGCTGTCGGCTATGGTGAAGGGATAACTTGGTTTATTCGGATCGCCGATCACCTTGAACATGGCCTGAGCACGGGTCCTCCGGTCTGCAAGCTCATTGACGAAGCGTTGGCCGGTCTTTTTGTCGATCATGATACCGAACCTGAATCCTGCTGCGATCTGATAGGAGGAACCCACGCCAAAGCCCTTCTCGTTCGGAGAAGCCCAGGGGCCGGACTGGATCCAGCTCAGATGTACCGGGGCAGCGCCGATCTTAAAGAGATTTTCCAGCACTTCACCGGTTGCACCCGGATGGTTGGTGCTGTCAAGCTGGTTCGTTGGCTTTGCAAGAGACGGATCCTGAATACCCCGGAAGAAGGGATCCTGGCTGAATCCGCCGCTGGCTACAATGACACCCTTTCTGGCTTTGTAGTATTTCTTCTCACCGGATGTATTGCTCCTGTCTCCATCGGTTGCCTTGTAGTCAAATTTGTAGTTTTCCAGCACGACCAGACCCTGTACACGTCCGTTCGGATTTGCATCGGTGTCTTCTCTGACAAATCCGATGACCTTTGTCTTGGTCTGCAAATTGCCGCCGAGTTTCGTCTTGTAGTAATCGGTAAGGGGTTTCACGATGCCAGATCCCGAAGAATTAGTGGTGAGGTATGTCCGTGGAACAGAGTGTCCACCAAGGTGCTCTAGCTTTGGATTCCACTGTACCCCACGCTCTGCCGTCCATTCTGGAAGGTCTGCGCCTTCAACTGCCACCATCTTGATCAAGTCTACATGATTCAGACCTCGTCCTGCCTTGAGGAGGTCGTTCACATAGATATCTACGGAGTCTTTTACTCCTTCCTTTGCCTGCAGCTTTGAATTCACAGAAGCAAGAAGGCCGCCGTTGATGATTGAGTTGCCTCCACTGATGGGCATTTTGTCGAGGATAATCACGTCCTGTCCGGCCTCCTTGGCAGTGATTCCAGCTGCAAGCCCGGCAAAACCGCTGCCGATCACTATGATATCGAATTCCTTGTCCCACTTTGGTGGTGCCTGATAGGGCCTCGCATCAGCCTTTTTCGGCATGAAGGTCATTGCCATGCCTCCGGCAGCAATAGCACCGGCCGCTGTCCCTTTCTTGAGAAAATCTCTCCTGGTTGTCGGCGTCTGCAGACTTTCCTTGATGGATTCTGTTACCTTATTCTTTTTTTTCATGGTATCTCACTCCTCCCTTTGTATGTATTACGATAACCGGGATATCCCGGTTGTTCCGTTTGCCTGCAACCGTTCAAATCCAGAGCGATAGAGAGACGATCTGGTGAACACCCATATCTGGAAAATGATGTGCCCTGAGGGGAATAATGTGTCTGGACAAAAGATGGGTGTCTGTAGAAAAAGAGGTGGAATGGTTCAGTGGCAATCGGTACTATCCTGTCTTGCGCTACCTCTGGCAGATGCATATACCCACCTTCCTCTGAGCTGAGACCGTAACTAAAATTTCTATTGACTGTGTATCTCGGGTATAGAATTACCAGAAAGAACCACGGTCACATAGGGGAGGCAACGGGGTTTTATCGGGTATTCTAGTATACCCGTTTCTAACTTCAGCAAACTTTCTGCTCTAAAGAATGATGTTGCCGGTGGGTTTTTATTCGACTATTTTCGGGTAGGTTCATGGGCGGCATTTCGCCCTGCGATACGTCCGAAGACGAGGCAATCGGTTATGGCATTGCTGCCGAGCCGGCTGGCGCCGTGAATGCCACCGGTTATCTCCCCAGCAGCATACAAACGCCCTATGGGCATGTGTGTCTGAACATGTATCACCTGGGCCTGTGCATTGATCTGCACCCCTCCCATGCAATGGTGAACCTTCGAAATCAGACGAATACTGTAGTAGGGTGGATATTGAATAGGAGACAGGTCATCAGGCATGGGTTTGCCGAATTCATTATCCTCGCCTTTTTCCACAGAGGCATTGTAATTCCTGATGGTTTCCTTAAGGACATCGAGGGGAATCTGATTGTCCTGGGCCAGTTCTTCGATCGACTCGAACCGCTTTACAACCCCTCGTTTCAGACATTTGTCAAGGGTCGACGCATAGTGCACTCCCATGCTGTCAACTATTGCAACAGCCTCTCTCCCGCTGTTGAGCATGGCATCTACCAGCAGCTTCCTGTCGGACAACTCATTGACAAAGCGTTTTCCCGACTTCATGTCCACCAGGATACCATAAGGGAATCCCGCCAGCATCGAAAACATCGAGCCGACACCGAAGCCTTCCTCATCCCGTGACGCCCATGGACCGAGCTGAATCTGAGAAAGCTGTATCGGCGTTGCACCAATCCTGATTGCCTCAATAAGACTTTCCGCTGTGGCACCGGGCTGGTTGGTGCTCTCGATATCATCGGTCAGGTTCGGGTTCTGGATAGTCCTGAACTTCTTGTCCTGAGAAAACCCCCCTGTTGCCAGAATAACGGCCTTTCTTGCCCGAAGTCGTTTGCGCTCGCCTGACTCAGGATTGGGGAAAATATACCCTTCCCGGATCTCAACGCCCGCGATCTCGTTGTTCTCATCCATGATAAAATGTTCCAGTAATATCTTCAACTGGATGGGAATACCCGATTCGCGGCATTTGGAGAGCATTGGCCTGATTATCCCGGATCCCGATGTATTGGTGGTATTATAGGTGCGCGGCACCGAATGCCCGCCGAGATGACTCAACGTGGATTTATACCGGATACCGAATTCCTCTATTGTCCATCGTAAGGCCTCAGCAGATTGTTCGGCAACAATCCGTACAAGTTCCGTCTGATTGAGATCCATGCCGGCCCTCAGCATATCCGCTGCCATCAACTCAGGAGAGTCCTTTATACCTACTGCTCTCTGCAGCGGTGAACCGGCAGCTGCAACCAACCCTCCGCTGATGGCCGAATTGCCGCCCGGAACCCTCATCTTCTCGAGCACAATGATAGACGAACAGTCCTTTCGCGCTTCCAGTGCTGCGGCAAGACCGGCAAACCCCGATCCAATTACTATGACATCGTATTCAGCGTCCCACATGAATTGCTCCGTCGAGACCTGCTCTGTTTCTCGTTGTGCCTGTCTGCAAACGGCCCCTGAGAGACATTGGCAAGCAGTTGTTCAGGCCAACGCGTATACACCAAATGCTGTAGAGTGTAAAGGCTTCACACAGGGACACTCCACAACTTGATTGTGATGATCTCTGCAGTTTCAGGTGACATGATATACCACTACTCATCTTATTCATTTTCCTCGTGATCTGTCTTTTCTGCATGATCGACGATGCGATTTGACAAAAAGGCGTGCAGGTTCACCTTTCTGCCTCGCAGGTCGAGTTTCCTGCGGATATTCTTGCGGTGCGTCTGTATGGTCTCGAAAGAGAGATTCATGGCCTCACAGATCTCCTTGCTTGAACAGCCGGCCTGGATAAGGCGGCACACCTCTATCTCGGTTCTGCTGAGTTTCAGCAGTCCGGCGTCCAGTTCGGTATCGAACCCTGAAGTCAGGCCAACCAGCTGTTGGCCAAGGAGTGTCAGATAGCTTCTTCTTACCGAAGCGTCTGTTTCCTTGTCCACCTTTTCCAGTGCAGGCAGTATTGAGGTCTTTATTCTTGCAGAAAGACGATTTTCAGAATCCCTGCGATCTTTTTCGATGGCGTTGAGGACATTCTTGAGTGTCACGTTCATTTCTTCACTCTGTTTCTTCTCAAGACGCAGTCTCTCCTCCATCGATTTCTGTTCCGAGTTGTCGTGGACGATAATGGTCCAGAATCTTTTCCCGTCTCGATCGATGCGGGTTACGGTCGTTCTTGTGGGAAAGATTCTGCCATCAACGTAGATGCCGGTTATCTCGGCACTGAACCGTTGACCTTCTACCAGATCATCAAAAAACCGCCTGAGTGTTCGTATTCCCGGTTCATCGGTCAGCATCCTGATATCGGTCCCGA
>ERZ795048.1293-NODE-1293-length-22818-cov-6.539736_pt1 | contig 22818 bp, 18 predicted proteins | sample MGYA00375132_ERZ795048 | MGnify/ENA primary metagenome ERZ795048 (study PRJEB30177, sample SAMN05720225) | activated sludge metagenome | isolation source: Anaerobic digester | place: Hong Kong | collected 2014-12-17 ... | reverse complement strand
GCCGGGACAGCCGGCTACGGACCTGCCACGCGGGCGGGCGTGGTTTCACGGATTACATGGATGGGGGGGACGAGGTTCGAGGTCCGAAGTCCGAGGTCCGAGGTCGGGAGGGCGGGAAAAGGGGGCGGGGGGATTGAATATTCAATGTCCAACAAGGAATTTTCAATTTCCAAGGACTACCAACCACCATCCACCCACCACCAACCATCCACCACCAACCACGAACCACCCACTACGAACCACCCACCACCCGGCGTCAGGCGGGGGATTTCTGGGCGACGACGAGCCAGTCCCAGGGGTAGGGGGATTGCATCCAGCGGGGCGGGTCGGTGAATTCGGAGGACCAGGGATATTGGATTTTCCGGACGGAACGGGTGCGGAGTCCGCGGTTCCCGAGGAGCGCCTGGAGTTCTTCCTTGAGGTAGTGCTTGGTTTCGACGCCGTCGATGCGCACGACGCCTTCGTGGAGGCGGGGGCGGGGGGCGCGGCGATGGGCGCGGAAGCCGGAGCCGGCGGCGCGGCGCGGCGACTGGCCGTCGCGGCGGTTCCATTGGATGAGCCGGAAGTCGGTCAGGAGGACGGATTCGAGGGCGGGGACGACGAGGACGAGGTGGGCGCCGGGGCGGAGGTGGCGGGCGACGACATCGAAGAGGCGGCCGCGGACGGCGGCGGAGGGGGAGATGGCGGCATTGACGCAGAGGGCGAAGTCGGCCCTGGGCAGGCGCGCGCCGGGCGCGGCGAGGTCCTGGGTGCGGAAGTCGATGTTGGGGAGCGCGGCGTGCCGCCGGCGGGCGCGGGCGATGCAGCGGGAGGAGAAATCGACGGCGAGGATGCGGCGGAAGCGCGCGGACAGGAGGGGGAGGAAGTGGCCGATGCCGCAGCCGACATCGGTGGCGTTCCGGGCCGGGCCGGCATAGCGGCGGATCTGGCGGGCGATGAGGGCGGAGCGGTCGTGCTCCAGCACGCTGAAGATCTCGGACTCGTAGCGCCCGGCCATCCGGTTCCAGTAGGCTCGATTCATCGTCTTTCCATCGTCCGCCGCGGCGAACGGCCTCGTCGCGACGCCTTTGGACCTAGCAGGCCGGGGGCGCGGAGTCAAGGGCGGGGCCTGCGGAGCACAGGGCAAACGCATCCAAGCACTCCGAAATCTGCATCGGACCGAACAGTCCTCTAACGCAAGAGACGCAATTGACGCAAAAGATGCGCAAACGCCGGAGGGTGAAATCGGCCCTGGCGTCCATTTTGTGGAAGTGGAGGATTGGTTTTCTGGAAAGCGCCAAGAGAAAAAATCATTTCGATTGTATTTCAGCTGAAAGGGTTCGGCGTTTGCGCTCCCTCGCGCCGCTTGCGCCCTTTGCGTTGAATGGATCGGAAGATTTAGATGCGTTGGCCCCGCTTGCGGAGCAGGCCGGTCCAGGCGAGCCAGAAGCAGGCGCAGATGGGGCCGAAGGGGAGGTAGCCGGTGTAGCCGACGGCGGGCATGGCGAAGAGGTGGAAGCGGTCCACATAGGGGACGGCGTAGGCCCAGCGGGGCGAGCTGAAGGCATTCCACAGTTCCCAGAAGAAGCCGCAGACGAGCGCGGCATAGGCAAGGAGAAGGACGGGCGTCCAGTCGCCGCGCTTGACGGGATCGAAGGGCGACTCGATGCGGGCGAGGCCGAGGGCGCCGGCGAGGAGCAGGAGGGGGGCGACCCAGGTGGCGAAGAAGAGCGGGTCGGGATAGCGGGTGACGAGCGGCAGCAGGACCGCACCGAGGATAAACGCGGCGGGGGCGGTGCGGGGCAGGCGCCAGCGGGGGCCGTCGGACCAGCGGCGGCGAAGGGCGGGGAACGTGGCGAGCAGGTCGCGGATCTCGAAGATGGCGGGCAGGACGGTGGAGAAGCAGAGCGAGGAATAGATCAGGTAATGGACGGGGCCGAAGTCCATGCGGTCGGGATACCACCAGTTGCGGACGGAGCGGTTGAGGAATTCGAAGTACCACCAGGAGACGGCGGAGACGGGAAACATCCACAGGAAGTCGCGGCGGCGGGCGGTGGCGAGGGAGGTGCCGGAGCGGCGGAAGACGAGGCCGTCGAGGAAGAGGATGAAGCCGAGCCACAGCGGGAAGAAGGTATGCTGTTCGGCGGGCCCGGGCAGGTCGAGGCGGGACCAGGCGAGGAACCAGGAGACGGCGAGGAGGGCGAGGCCGAACCGGCCGTGGAGGGGCAGCGGAATTATTCCGTCCTGCGAGGGCGAAGCGGGCTCCGGCGAAAATCCGAATCCGCGGGGGCGGAGGAGGAGCAGGGCGGCGAAGAGACCGACGGCGGCGAAAACGGCCCAGACGGGCCAGAGGAAGGGGGCGTGGTCGGGAGCGGTGACGACCAGCGGCGGAAAGGAAAAGTAACCGGGGGGGAATCCGCGGAGGGCCTGGCCGGCGAGGGGCAGGGCGGCCAGCAGGGCCAGGGCAGCGACAATGGGGGCGCGGCTTTTCACATGGAAACGATACCACAGGCCCGGGGAAGCGAAAGGCCCGCCGCCGAAGGTCAACCGTTTTTTCCGGGGAAATGTTCTTGAATCCGGGATTGACGGGGTGGGGGGGGCGGCGTAGAGTACCGCGCAAATCCGCCGTTATGCGGGCCCACCGGTCCTTCGGCGGCGACATTTGGAACAAACCACAACGGAGAATATCGAAATGGCAATCAAAGTAGGCATCAACGGGTTCGGGCGCATCGGGCGCATGGTCTTTCGCGCGGCGATCAAGAATTTCGAGGACATCGAAGTGGTCGGGATCAACGACCTGCTGGATCCGGACTATCTGGCGTACATGCTGAAGTACGACAGCGTGCACGGGCGCTTCAACGGCACGGTGGAGGTGGACGGCACCACGCTGATCGTCAACGGCAAGAAGATCCGGCTGACGGCGGAGAAGGATCCGGCGGCGCTGAAGTGGAACGAGGTCGGGGCGGAAGTCGTGGTGGAATCCACGGGCCTGTTCCTGACGAAGGAGACGGCGGAAGGCCACCTGAAGGCCGGGGCGAAGAAGGTGCTGCTGAGCGCGCCGTCGAAGGACGACACCCCGATGTTCGTGTTCGGCGTGAACGACAAGAACTACGCGGGCGAGGCGATCATCTCGAACGCGAGCTGCACGACGAACTGCCTGGCGCCGGTGGCGAAGGTGCTGAACGACACGTTCGGGATCGAGAAGGGCCTGATGACGACGATCCATGCGGCGACGGCGACGCAGAAGACCGTGGACGGCCCGTCGAAGAAGGACTGGCGCGGCGGCCGCGGCATCCTGGAGAACATCATTCCGAGCAGCACGGGCGCGGCGAAGGCCGTGGGCAAGGTGATTCCCGAGCTGAACAAGAAGCTGACGGGCATGGCGTTCCGCGTGCCGACGAGCGACGTGTCGGTGGTGGACCTGACGGTGGTGCTGAAGAAGGCCTGCACCTACGACGAGATCAAGGCGGCGATGAAGGCCGCCAGCGAAGGCGAGATGAAGGGCGTGCTGGGCTACACCGAAGAGAAGGTGGTGAGCACCGACTTCGTGGGCGAGAAGCTGACGAGCGTGTTCGACGCGGGCGCCGGCATCCAGCTCGACGACACCTTCGTGAAGGTCGTGGCGTGGTATGACAACGAGTGGGGCTATTCCAACAAGATGCTGGACATGGTCCGCGTGATGGCGGCCAAGTAGACGCCGGAACGGACACCGCATTCCGCCGGGGCGCGCCCCGGCGGAATGTTTCGCACTCAACGGCAGACGCAGGAGAACCGGGCATGGACAAGAAGACCCTGAAGGATGTGGAACTGGGCGGGAAGCGCGTGGTGATGCGCGTGGATTTCAACGTGCCGATCAAGGGCGGCGTGATCGGCGACGACACGCGGGTGCAGGCGGCGCTGCCGTCGATCCGGTACGTGCTGGAACACGGCGCGAGCCTGGTGCTGATGAGCCACCTGGGGCGGCCGAAGGGCAAGGGCTACGAGGCGGACTTCAGCCTGAAGCCGGTGGCGGAGCACCTCGCGAAGCTGCTGGAGAAGCCGGTGGCGTTTGCGGCGGACTGCCTGGCGGCGGACGCCGAGGCGGCGGCGCTGAAGCCGGGCGAGGTCCTGGTGCTGGAAAACACGCGCTTCTACAAGGAAGAGGAAGCGAAGGTCAAGAAGACCGACGACATGACCGACGAGGAGCTCAAGGCGAAGAAGGCCGAGCTGAAGGACAGGCAGAAGGCGATGGCGCAGAAGCTGGCCTCGTACGGGGAGATTTTCGTGAATGACGCGTTCGGGACGGCGCACCGGGCGCACGCCTCGACCGCGGTGATCTGCCAATACATCGGCACGAGCGTGGCGGGCTTCCTGATGGAGAAGGAAATCCGGTACCTGGGCAACGCGGTGAACAACCCCGAGCGGCCGTTTGTGGCGATTCTGGGCGGGGCGAAGGTCAGCGACAAGCTGGCGGTGGTGAAGAACCTGCTGGACAAGGTGGACACGCTGATTATCGGCGGGGGGATGGCGTACACGTTCTTGAAGGCGCAGGGGCACGACGTGGGCAAGAGCCTGTGCGAACCGGACCAGCTCGACTACGCGCGCGAAATGATCGAAAAGGCCAGGGCCAACGGCAAGCAGTTCCTGCTGCCGGTGGACAACGTGGCGGCGGACAAATTCGACGCGGCGGCGGCCACCCAGGTGGTGGGCAACGACATTCCCGCGGACTGGATGGCGCTGGACATCGGGCCGAAGACCACCGAGCTGTACGCGGACGCGATCCGCGGCGCGAAGACGGTGGTCTGGAACGGGCCGATGGGGTGCTTCGAGATGGCGCCGTTCGCGGCGGGCACGCTGGGCGTGTGCCGGGCGGTGGCCGACAGCGGGGCGACGAGCATCATCGGCGGCGGGGACAGCGTGGCCGCGGTGAACCAGAGCGGGCTGGCGGAGAAGATGACGCACATCAGCACCGGCGGCGGCGCGAGCCTCGAATTCCTCGAGGGCAAGGAGCTGCCCGGGGTGGCGGCGCTGAACGACAAGTGATGGAACGAACCGATTGAGAAGCAGCGGAAGAGCAGAGAGGGATTGAACATGCGCAAGAAGATCGTGGCGGGCAACTGGAAGATGAACATGACGACCGCCGAGGCGGCGAGTCTGGTGACCGCGCTGAAGGCGGACCTGGCGAATTTCCGCGAAGCGGAAGTGGTGGTGTGTCCGCCGTTCACGGCGCTGGCGACGGTGAGCAACCTGGTGCAGGGCACGCACATTGACCTGGGCGCGCAGAACATGCACTGGGAAAAGGGCGGGGCCTACACGGGCGAGATCTGCGCGGGGATGCTGCGCGAACTGTACTGCCACTACGTGATCCTGGGGCACAGCGAGCGGCGGCAGTATTTCGGCGAGACGGACGGGATCGTCAACCGCAAGGCGAAGGCGGCGCTGGCGTCGAGCCTGCACCCGATCGTGTGCGTGGGCGAAACGCTGGAGCAGCGCGAAGCCGGCCAGGTGGAGAGCGTGATCACGACGCAGGTGCAGGGCAGCCTGGCGGGGCTGTCGGCCAAGGAACTGCTGGACTCCGTGATCGCCTACGAGCCGGTCTGGGCCATCGGCACGGGCAAGACGGCGACCAGCGAGCAGGCGCAGGACGTGCACGCGCTGATCCGCAAGGTGCTGGCGGGGATGCACGACGAGACGGTGGCGCAGAGCGTGCGCATCCAGTACGGCGGCAGCGTGAAGCCCGGGAACGCCAAGGAGCTGTTCGGGATGCCGGACATCGACGGCGGGCTGATCGGCGGCGCGGCGCTGGACGCCAAGTCGTTCATTGACATTGTGCGCGCCGCAGTCTAGAAGGTAGGGCTTTTCGAGCCCGAATCAGGAGCCAACCGCCATGTCCATATTGATCAGTGCCTTGTTGATTGTCGAAGTCCTCGCCGCGTTTCTGCTGATCGTGGTGATTCTGGCCCAGAAGTCGAAGGACCAGGGGCTGGGGATGGCGTTCGGCGGCGGCATGGGCGAGAGCCTGTTCGGCAGCCGGGCGGGCAACGTCCTGACGCGCATGACGATCACGCTGGCGGTGGTGTTCATGCTGACGACGATCGCGCTGGGCATTCTGTTCTCGCGCGGGACGACGGCCGGCGGATCTGTCATGGACCGCGCGGACCGGCAGATGCCGGCGGCGCCGGCGCTGCCGGCCCAGGCGGCCCCGCAGATGCCGGCGGACCTGCCGGAGGCCGGGGAGCTGCCGATGGCCGTTCCGACGGAGGCGCCGAGCGCGCCGGTGGTCATGCAGATGGGCGAAGGCGGCGAGCTGGCGCCGGCGGCGACGGAAGCCGCCCCCGCGCCGGTGGCGGAAGAAACGGCGCCGGCGGCCGAAGAAGCGGAATAAGCGACCGCGGTGCAGGACGGATGAAGCCTGCAAGCCGGCACACGGCCCTGCGCATTCGATGCGCAGGGCTTTTGCTTCTGGCGGCGGCGGCGTTCATCGCCGGCTGCCGGGGAGGGGACGGGCCGGGCGGGGAGGATTTGCCGACGGTGCGGCAGACGACGGCGCGCATCCGGGGATTTGATCCGGCGCATGCGGCGGACATGGCCTCGGTGACGGCGGTGGGGAAAGTGTATGAAGGGCTGCTGCAGTACGCCTACCGGGCGCGCCCGTACCGGGTGGAGCCGCTGCTGGCGGACGGCATGCCCGAGGTGTCGGAGGACGGCCGGGTCTGGCGCTTCCGGATCCGGCAGGGAATCCGGTTCGCGGACGATCCGTGCTTTGCGGCGACCGGCGGAAAAGGGCGGGAACTGACGGCGCAGGATTTCGTGTATTCCCTTATGCGGATTGCCGACGTCCAGGTGGGCTCGGGGGGGTATTGGGCGTTCCGGGGGCGGATCGAGGGTCTGGACGCGTTCCGCGAAGCCAGCCGGGGCGAGGAGCCCACGGACTACGATGCGGACGTTTCCGGGTTGCGGGCCGTCGGGAGGCACGAGCTGGAGATCCGGCTGACGGCGCCCTATCCGCAGCTGCCGTGGGTGCTGGCGATGCCGTATGCGTTTGCGGTGCCGCGCGAGGCGGTGGAGTTCTACGGGCGGGAATTTGTGAACCATCCGGTGGGCACGGGTCCGTACGTGCTGGCGTCGGCCCGGCAGAACTACCGCTATGAATACCGCGAAAATCCGCAGTGGGCGGCGACCGGCCGGGCCGATGCCGTGCCGTCCGGCGCGCCGTCGCCGGATGCGGGCGCCGTCCTGCCGCTGACCCCGCGGATCGTGGACGTGGTGGTGGGGGATCCTTCGACGGCCTGGCTGCTGTTTTTGTCGGGCCAGCTCGACTGGGTGGATGTGAGCCGGGACCAGTGGGACAGCATTCTGACGCCGGAGAGGACGCTGCGCCCGGCACTGGCGGCGCAGGGACTGGTGCTGGAGCAGGCGCCCCAGCTGTCGGTGAGCTACACGGCATTCAACATGGACGATCCGGTGGTGGGCGCGAACCGGAAACTGCGGCAGGCGTTGTCGTGCGCGTTTGATTCGGAGGCCTGGCAGCGCTTTCAGAACGGGCGGATCCAGATTCCGACCGGGCCGGTTCCCCCGGGCGTGGCCGGGCATGTCCCGGATCCCTTGCCGTACGGATTCGATCTGGAACGGGCCCGGCGCCTGCTGGCCGAGGCGGGCTATCCGGAGGGGCGGGACCCGGCCACGGGCCGGCGCCTGCAGCTGACGCTGGAGCTGGGGTCGGCGGACAATCCGGAGACGCGCCAGGCGGCGGAACTGATGGCGAGTTTCATGGAGCGCATCGGGGTGGTGCTGAAACCGGGCTACAACAACTGGCCGGCGTTTCTGGAAAAGATCGAACGGCGGGAGGCGCAGCTGTTCAGCCTGACGTGGGTGGGGGATTATCCGGATGCCCAGAATTTCCTGCAGCTGTTTGCGAGCGAGAACGCCTCGCCGGGGCCGAACCGGGCCAACTACGTCAACCCGCGGTTTGACGAGTTGTACCGCCGGCTGGGCGCGCTGCCCGAGTCGCCGGAGCGCGACGCGCTGTGCCGCGAAGCGGCGGCGGTGGTGCTGGAGGACTGTCCGTGGATCCTGACGGGCTATCCGGTGGCCGTCAGCGTACGGCACGCGCGCCTGCGCAACCGCCTCCGGCATGATTTTCCGTGGGGCGTGGAAAAATACTGGCGGGCGGGGGAATAGAGGGCTGACAGCCCCGCCCGGCAGATATAGTTATTGCAATAACTATAGCACGGGCCGTGCCGGCAGATTGTCCGGGAGAGAGGGGGGGACGGCGACGGGAAGAGGGATCAGGCCCAGGGCACAACGTTGACCGGGGTTCCGTTGAGGAATGCGCGGAAATTGCCGGCGGCGATGTCCAGGAGCCGCCGGCGGGCGGCGGCGCTGGCCCAGGCGAGATGCGGGGTGATCAGGCAGTTGGGGGCGGCGAGCAGGGGATTGTCCGGCGTCGGGGGCTCGGAGGACAGGACATCCACGGCGGCGCCGGCGAGGCGCTTGCCGCGCAGGGCATCGGCGAGATCGTCTTCGACGATCAGGGGCCCGCGGGAGGTGTTGATCAGGAAGGCCGTGGGTTTCATCCGGGCGAGGCGGGCGGCATTGACCAGCCCCCGGGTTTCCGGAGTGAGGGGGCAGTGCAGGCTGACGGCATCGCTTTCGGCGAAGAGCCGGTCGAGGGGCGCGTAGTCGATGCCTTCGGGCGGGGGGGCGGACATGTCGCGGCGGTGGGCGAGGAGGCGCATGCCGAAGGCGCGGCCGATGCGGGCGACGGCCCGGCCGATCCGGCCGAGGCCGACCAGTCCCAGGGTCTGCCCGGCCAGTTCCACCTGCGGGGAGAGCCAATAGCAGTAATCGGGGCTGCGGCTCCAGCCGCCGCTGCGGACATCGGCGGAGTGGAGACCCACCTGGTTGGTGAGCTCCAGCAGGAGGGCGAAGGCGTGCTGGGCGACGGTCGGAGTGCTGTAGCCGGGCACGTTGGAAACGACCAGCCCGCGTTCCCGGGCGGCGGCCAGATCAATGGTGTTGCAGCCCGTGGCGAGGATGCCGACATACCGCAGCCGGGGAGCGGCGGCGATGGAGCGGGCATCCAGAACGGCCTTGTTCAGCATGACGGCGTCGGCCCCGGCTATTCGCGCCGGGACGTCCGCCGGAGGCGTTCGGTCATGGATCACACAGTCGGCGAGGGCTTCCAGGGGGGCCCAGGAGAGGTCGCCGGGGTTGGCGGTATGGGCATCCAGAATCACGAGTTTCGGGCGTTTCATGCGGAGGAGTATAGACAGGCCCGCCGCTCAATTCAAGGGAGGGGGACCCGGGGTGGCCGGGGGCGGGAGAGGATTTCGGAGTTCCGGATGCAGGTTGGACTTGCGTTTCCGCTGGATATGCTTGATACTTATAACATGAAGCAGGGTCATGTCATGGCGGTGGTGTGCACCGTTGCCGGGTTGTTGACGGGGCTGGTGCCGGGCGGGACGGCGCAGGCTCAGGAGGGGTATCTGATGGCCTGGGGGATGAACGCCAGCGGACAGGCGGCCGAGGTGCCGACGAATCTCCTGCAAGGGGCGGATTCCTTTGATGCAGGCTCTTATCACACGGTGGCGGCCAAGGGGGGGAGGGCCTGGGCATGGGGAGACAACACCTACGGGCAGCGCACGGTGCCCGTTGCCGCGTATGGCGACGTGAGTCATGTGGCAGGGGGTGAAACCTTCAGTCTGGCGCTGAAAAGCGACGGGACCGTGCTGGCGTGGGGCGGGGGAAACAGCATTACCAACATTCCGGCGGCGGCGACCGGCCATGTGGCCCAAATCGCCGCAGGCAATCTGCATGCCCTGGCGCTGACGGAGGCGGGAGGCGTGGTGGCCTGGGGGAGCAATGCCAGCGGGCAGACCAACGTTCCGCCGGAACTGTCCAGCAATGTCACCGCGATTGCCGGCGGAAAACACTTCAGCATGGCGCTGAAGGAAGGCGCGGTGCATGTCTTCGGCATCGAAGCCGGGCAGCCGGAAGAACACGGAATCCGGGCCGTTCCGGCGGAGGCCTCCAATGATGTCGCAGCCATCTCCGCGGGGGATTACCACGCGCTGGCGCTGAAGACCGACGGGACAGTCGTAACCTGGGGTTTTTACGCCACCAACGACATGCCGGCGGAGGCGACCAACGGGGTGGCGGCCATCGCGGCGGGATATTGCTTCAGCATGGTGGTCAGAACCAACGGGGATTTGATCCTCTGGGGGCAGACGATCAACGGGCAGGTGCCGATTCCCAACTATGCCAGCAACGGCGTGACCCAGATCGCGGCGGGGTTTGGACATTGTCTGGCGGTCTGTCCGGTGCTGCCCCCGCGGTTTGTCTCGACGAATCTGCCTTACGGCTATGTCAGCAATGCCTACAGCGGATCGGTGACGGCCTGGGCGGATCCCGCCTGCACCTATCGGGAAGCGGGCTCCTGGGGCTGGCTGAATCTGTCGGCCGGCGGGGAAATCAGCGGCATGCCGGCGGCCGAAGGCAGCTATACGGTGCGTGCCGTGGCCAGCAACGAATATGGATCCGTCACCAGTGAACTGACCGTGGTGGTGTTCGACGCGCCCCAGCAGCTGCCGGTATTCGTGACGACGAATCCGCTGCCCGGCGGCACGGTGGGGGCGCCGTACGAATTGCAGATCGTGGCCAGCAACGAGCCGTCCTTCACCTGGCAGAATGCCGGCGGCGGCCTTCCGCCGGGGCTGACGCTGGCGACCAACGGGTGGCTGAGCGGCACGCCGTCGGGGACGTACAACGCCTTCTTCCGGGTGCTGGCCTCCAACGAGGCCGGCGTGGTCACCAACAACTACAACCTGACGATCACCAATCCGCCGGCGCCGGTTTTCGTGACGGAAACCCTGCCGTACGGGATCGTGGGCCAGGCCTACTCCAACCGGCTGGACATCAGTCATTATCCGACCTCGGTGGTGGTGTTCTCCGGCTCGCTGCCGTCGGGGCTGGGGCTGACGCTGACCGGCTGGATCACGGGGATGCCGGTGCAGGTGGAGTCGCCTGAGGTCACGGTGCGCGCGGCGAACGCGTCGGGCGCGACCAACCGGACCTACACGCTGGAGGTCTTCAGTGCGCCGGTCTTCGAGACCGGGAGCCCGCTGCCGCCGGGTGCGGTCGGGGAACCCTATTCCGTGCAGATCACGGCGGAGTATGCGGACCGCTACAGCCAGGCGGGCGGCACGCTGCCGCCGGGGCTGACTCTGGGCACGAACGGGCTGGTCAGCGGCACGCCGACGACAGCCGGGCCGTACAGTTTCACGGTACAGGCCACGAACGACTACGGCTGGAGCAACCGGGTGTATGACCTGGACGTCGGCACCCTGCCGGCCTTCACCACGCCCAGTCCGCTGCCGCCGGGGACAAACGACGAACCGTATGCCGTTTGGATCGAGGCCACGGATGCCGATTCGTTCAGCATCACAGGCGGCACGTTGCCGCCGGGGCTGACTCTGGCCACCAACGGGCTGTTGAGCGGCACGCCGGGCGTGGCCGAGCCGTATTCCTTCACGGTGCAGGCGACCAACGTCTACGGCTTCAGCGAACAGGGATACGACCTGTCGATTGCCGGACTGATCCCGCCGCGCATTCTGTCGGTCCGGGCCACCAACGGCTCCATCCGCCTGGAATGGACCAATTACAATCCCAGCGGAAGCATTGACGTGCTGCGGTCCACCAATCTCACCGGCGAGCCGGCGGTCTGGACCAATCTGGGGACGGTGACGGTTTCGCCCTGGACCAACGAGGCGCCGGTGCCTGTTCCCGCGTACTACAAGCTGCATTTGCAGACCGGTTCGCCCTGACCCGTTCTTCCTTCGGTCTGCCCGGGTCCGGCGGGGCGGTGCAGGGCGGGCATTTCCCGGCGGAGACGGGGAAACGCTTCTCTGCTGTTCCGCCGGAACCGGGGGGAATGGACCGCCCCGGCGGCGAATTCGAAGCTTGCCTTGGGCACCCCCGGAAAGGTAGATTCGGGCTCAACATGCCGGGCAACTGTCCGTGCCGCAGGCGGCGCCGGCGGGAATGCCTTTTTGCGAAGGAGCAGCTCCTTGACTTCGAACGACGACTATATCCTGGAAATCCTGGAAAACATGGGGCTGATCACGCGGGAGCAGGCGGTCTCCGCCCGCAACGCGGCGCAGGAAGAGGACGAGGGGGTCATGGACATCCTGGCCCGGGAGGGCGTGGTGTCCAAGTCGGACATGCTCAAGGCCCTGGCGGCGCAGTTCGGGATGGAGACCATCACCCTGCAGGGGCTGGACATTCCGCGCGAAGTGCTCGACATGGTGCCGGGGGACGTGGCGCAGCGCTACAAGGTGGTGCCGGTTTTCAAGAACGAGAACGTGCTGACGGTGGCGCTGGGGGATCCGCTGGACGTGGATACGCTCGACGGGCTGCGCTACGTGCTGAAGTGCAACGTGGAAGGCGTGGTGGCGCCGCCGGAGGAGATCGAGAAGGCGATTGCCAACTACTACGGCCGGGCGACGGGGGCGGTCGAGGGCATGCTGCAGGAAATCACCGAAGGCACGCTGGCGCTGCCGGACGAGGTGCAGCAGCAGCTCGTGGCGGACCAGGACGTGTCCGAGTCCGACGCGCCGATCATCAAGCTGGTCAGCCTGATCATCATGGAGGCGTTCCGCAGCCGCGCATCCGACATCCACCTGGAGCCGATGCCGAAGAAGTTCCGCGTGCGATACCGCATTGACGGCGTGCTGCACGAGGTGGACAGTCCGCCCAAGCGCCTGCAGTCGGCGATCATCAGCCGCGTGAAGATCATGGCGAACATGAGCATTGCGGAGAAGCGGGTGCCGCAGGACGGCCGCATCCAGATCAACGTGATGGGGCGGGATCTGGATCTGCGCGTGTCCTCGATCCCGACGAACCACGGCGAAAGCATCGTCATGCGCATCCTGGACAAGTCGGGCATCGCGCTGGGCCTGCCGCAGCTCGGGTTCTTCGCCGACGACCAGCAGGTGTTCGAGCGGCTGATCAGCCTGTCCGACGGCATCATCCTGGTGACGGGGCCGACGGGCTCGGGCAAGACGACGACGCTGTACGCGTGCCTGAACACGATCAACAAGCCCGACCGCAAGATCATCACCGTGGAAGACCCGGTGGAATACCAGATGAGCGGCATCAACCAGGTGCAGGTGCGCGCGGACATCGGCATGACGTTTTCGGCGGCGCTGCGCGCCATCCTGCGCCAGGCGCCGAACATCATCATGATCGGTGAAATCCGCGACCTGGAGACGGCGGAAATCGCGGTCAACGCGTCGCTGACGGGCCATCTGGTGTTCAGCACGCTGCACACCAACGATGCGCCCAGCGCGGTGACCCGTCTGATTGACATCGGCGTGAAACCCTTCCTGGTGGCGTCCTCGACGCGGGCGATCATGGCCCAGCGCCTGGTGCGGCGGATCTGCGAGAAGTGCAAGGAGCCCTACGAGCCGAAGGAAGCCGAGCTTCGCCTGCTGGGGCCCGCGGCCAAGCAGCTGGCCTCGGCGCAGCTCTTCCACGGCAAGGGATGCGCGGACTGCCAGTTCACCGGCTACCGCGGACGGCTGGGCATCTACGAGATTTTCCAGATTGACGACCAGGTGCGCAACCTGGTGTTCGAGCAAGTGTCGTCCACCGAGCTGCGGATCAAGGCGCGGGAGCTGGGCATGCGCACCCTCCGCGAGGACGGGCTGCGCAAGGTGGTGGCGGGCATCACGACGCTCGAAGAGGTGCTGCGCGTCACGATGGGAGACCAGGACTGATGAGCACGTTGAAGTCATCCGACATCCAGATGGACGATCTGCTGGAACTGGCAGTGCAGGAAACCGCGTCGGATCTGCATCTGGCGGTGGGGCTCCCGCCGGTGATGCGCATTCACGGGTCGCTGGCGCCGCTGGATGCGGAGCCGCTGAAGCCGGAGGACACCGACCGCCTGATGCGCAGCATCACGCCGGAACACCATTTGCAGGCGCTGGAGACGGGGCACGGGGCGGATTTCGGGTTCAGCTACAAGGACGTGGCGCGCTTCCGCGTGAGCATCTTCCACCAGAAGGGCCACGTAGGCATCGTGCTGCGCCAGATCCCGACCAAGATGCTGACGCTGGAAGAGATCGGCCTGCCGCCGCAGATGCGGGATCTGCTGTTCAAGCCGCGGGGGCTGATCCTGGTGACGGGGCCGACGGGGTCGGGCAAGACGACGACGCTGGCGAGCATGCTCAACATCATCAACCAGGAGCGCGACTGCCACATCATCACGGTCGAGGATCCGATCGAATATTTTCACGAGCACAAGAAATCGGTGGTGACGCAGCGGGAGGTGGGGGTGGACGTGCCGTCGTTCAAGGAAGCCCTGCGGCGGGCGCTGCGCCAGGATCCGGACGTGATCCTGGTGGGGGAAATGCGCGACCTGGAAACGATGGAAGCCGCGATCACGGCGGCCGAGACGGGGCATCTGGTGTTCGCCACGCTGCACACGACGGGTTCGGCCCGGACGGTGGACCGCATCGTGGACGCCTTTCCGACCAGCCAGCAGGAGCAGATCCGCATGCAGCTCTCGACGAGCATTGTGGCGGTGATCTCCCAGATTCTGATGCCCCGGAAAGACAAGGCGGGGCGGATCGCGGCGTTCGAGATCATGATCGCCACGCCGTCCATCCGCTCGCTGATCCGCGACAACAAGACGTTCCGGATCACGTCCGACCTGCAGACGGGGGCCAAGTGGGGCATGCAGACGCTGGATTCGCACCTGCTGGACCTGTGGCGCGAAGGCAAGATCGCCTACGAGGAGCTGGTGACGAAGGCGCAGGACACCGAGGAAGTGATGCAGCAGATCCGGGGCAAGCAATAGGCAGGAAGCAGCCATGGCCGAATATAACGACATGTTTTTGGAGGAGCTGGTCCGGACGGGAGTCATCGAGGAATCCCAGGCGGCCGACGTGATGGACGAGCACGAGCGCACGGGCAAGCCGACGCGCGAAGTGGCCGAGGAGATGGGGCTGATCACGGAAGACCAGGGGCTGGACCTGATCGCGCAGCTGCTGGGGGCGGAGCGGGTGGACCTGGAGCACATGAGCGTGCCGGCGGAGACGATCCAGTCGGTTCCGGGCAGCGTGGCCCGCATGTACAGCGCCATGCCGGTGGCCGTGGAGGGCAATTCGATCACCCTGGCCGTCGCCGACCTCGTCACGCCCGAGGTCAGCGACGAAATCGCGTTCGTGCTGTCGAAGGACATCCTCTTCGCGGTGGCGTCGCAGAACGCCATTGCCAACGCGATATCCCGCTACTACGGCAGCGAAGACGAGTCCATGAAGGACATGATTTCCAGCCTGGAGGACGAGCTGGAGGGGGCGGGCGAGCTGATGGCCTCCGGCGCGAAGTCCGAGGATCTCGCCTCGGTGGAGGCGGCGGCGAACTCGCGGCCGGTGGTGCGGTTCGTGAACCTGGTGCTGTACCAGGCGGTGCAGGACCGGGCCAGCGACATTCACTTCGAGCCGTTCGAGGACGAGTTCAAGATCCGCTACCGCGTGGACGGGGCGCTGTATGAGATGGCGCCGCCGCCCCGGCACCTGGCGCTGCCGGTCACGTCGCGCCTCAAGGTGATTTCGGGGCTGAACATCGCGGAGCGCCGCGTGCCGCAGGACGGCCGCATCCAGCTGCCGGTGGCGGGCCGCATGATCGACTTCCGCGTGTCCACCCTGCCGACCCAGTTCGGCGAGAGCGTGGTGCTGCGCGTGCTGGACCGCAGCACCGTGTCGCTGGACCTCGAGAACATCGGCATGCCCGACGACATCTACCAGTATTTCGGCGAAGACATCGCCAAGCCCAACGGGATCGTGGTGGTGACGGGGCCGACGGGATCGGGCAAGACGACGACGCTGTATTCGGCGCTGCGGCGGCTGAACACCGTGGAGCACAAGCTGCTGACGGCGGAAGAGCCGGTGGAATACGAGATTGACGGCATCGTGCAGGTGCCGATCCACGAGGCCATCGGGGTGACCTTCGCCCGGGTGCTGCGCGCCTTTCTCCGCCAGGACCCCGACATCATCATGGTCGGTGAAATCCGCGACATCGAGACGTCGGAAATCGCGATCCAGGCGTCGCTGACGGGCCACCTGGTGTTCAGCACGCTGCACACCAACGACGCGGCCGGGGCCATCACGCGCCTGATCGACATGGGGGTGGAGCCGTTCCTGATCGCCTCGACGCTCGAGGCCGTGCTGGGCCAGCGCCTCGTTCGAACCATCTGCAACAACTGCAAGACGGAGTACCAGCCGACGCCGGACATCCTGCAGCAGCTGGGGCTGACCGAGCAGCAGGTGGGGGGGCGTCCCTTCTACTACGGCGCGGGCTGTTCCTACTGCAACCAGACCGGCTACAAGGGACGGCGCGGCATCTACGAGTACCTGCGGGTGAAGGATCCGATCCGCGATCTGATCAACCAGCGCAAGCCCACGCTGGTGATCCGCGACAAGGCGGTGGAACTGGGCATGCGGACTCTCCGCGAAGACGGCATCCGCTGCATTCTGGACGGCTATACCACGGTGGAAGAGGTTTTGAAGTATACCTGAAGGCCGGGCCGGCGGCAGCGCCGGCCGGGCGGAACAGCACAACGGGAGCATCATCATGGCGCGGTTCAAATTCACGGCTTTGGATTCCAAGGGCAAGGAAGTCCACGGGGAGATCGACGCCGACAACCAGTCGGCCGCGGTGGCCCGCATCCGGGAAAAGCAGTATTTCCCGACCAAGGTGGAGGAACTGTCCGGCGGCGGGGGGGCACCGGCCCGGAAGGGCGCGGCGCCCAAGAGCGCGCTGCAGATGGAAATCAAGATGCCGAAATTCCTGCAGGGCGGGGTCAAGACCAAGCAGCTGGTCACCTTCACCCGCCAGCTCTCGACGCTGGTCAACGCCGGCCTGCCGCTGATGCGGGCGATGCGCGTGCTTCAGCGCCAGGAAAAGAACGCGGCCCTGCGCGATGCGGTCGCGCAGATGGCCGAAAGCATCGAATCCGGCAGCACCTTCGCGGAGGCCCTGGCGGCCCATCCGAAGATTTTCGACCGGCTGTTCGTCAACATGGTCAAGGCGGGCGAGATCGGCGGCGTGCTGGACGTGGTGCTGGCGCGCCTGGCGGAATTCCAGGAAAAGGCGGAAAAGATCAAGGGCAAGGTCAAGAGCGCCATGACCTATCCGATCGTGGTGCTGGTGATGGCGATTTCCATCCTGACCTTCCTGATGATGTTCATCGTGCCGAAGTTCGCGGACATCTTCGCCGACCTGATGGGGGGCAAGGGGATGCCGATGCTGACGCAGTTCGTCATGAATGCCAGTTCCGTCATGGTCCACCGCCTGCCGGTCGTGGTGATCGTGATCGTGGCGCTGGTGGTGATCATCAAGCTGCTGGCCAAGACCGCCAAGGGGCGCTATGCCCTCGACAAGTTCAAGCTGAATGCCCCGGTGTTCGGCACCCTGATCAGCAAGAACTCGATTTCGCGTTTCACGCGCACCCTGGGCACGCTGATGTCGTCCGGCGTGCCGGTGCTGCAGGCCCTGAACATCGTAAAGGAAACCGTCGGCAACGAGGTGATTTCCAAGTCCGTGGCCACGATTCACGACGCGGTGAAGGAAGGCGAAAACATGGCGCCGCCCATTGCCTCCTCCAAGGTCTTCCCGCCGATGGTGGTCAGCATGGTGGAAGTCGGCGAGGAAACCGGCGCGCTGCCGGACATGCTCAACAAGATCGCCGATTCCTACGATGACGACGTGGACAACGCGGTGGCGGCGATGACGTCGATCATCGAACCCGTGCTGATCATTTTCCTGGCCGTGGTGGTCGGGACCATCGTGATCGCGTTGTTCCTGCCGCTGGTATCCATCATCGGCGGCCTCAGCGGCTGACGACGGGAATCCGGCGCGCGCGGAGGCGCGCAGGCGAAGACGGCCGGCGGGAATCCGCCGGCCGTCGGTGTCTGGGGGGGGGGCAGAACGGGCGCGGTTCAGGGGGAATCCGCTTCCAGGGACCGGGCGGCGGCGAGCAGTTCCTCGCGCCGGGCTTCGGTGTCGAGCAGGCGCTTGAAGCGGCTGTCGCGGAGGGCGAAGGCGATCCGCGACAGCAGATGGAGGTGCTGGCGGACATCGGGGGCCAGGGGCAGGAACAGGATGCGGACCTTGCGGCCGTCCAGAGCGCCGAAATCCACGGGGGTTTCCAGGAAGCCGAGGCAGACGGAGGCGGAGGGGAGGTCCAGCAGAGCGGGATTGCGCACATGGGGAAGGGCCACGCCGTCGCCCACGCCGGTGGACTGGAGCTGTTCCCGGGCCTGCAGCGCCTGCAGGAGGGCGGTGCGGTCCACCGCATCCGGCAGTTTCAGCAGCTGGACCAGCGCCTGCAGAACCGCCGGTTTGCCGGTGCCGCCCACCCGGTAATGGATGCCGCCGGCTTCCAGCGCGTCCGCCAGGCCCGGCAGGGGGCGGGGCTCGCCCGCTTCGGCCGGCTCGGACAAGGGGAAGTTGATGCGCTTGGAGGTGGCCCACTCAAACAGCATGGCGCGGTTGATGCGGTAGGTCCCCGCCACGCGGTAGGCCGGCAGTCCCCCCGACTGAATCCACCGGTACACCGTCTTTTCCGTGACATTCAACGCTTTGGCGGCATCTTTTACGGTCAATTGCATGGCGGAGTCCTTTCCGGCAGAACGTGGAAAACTGTGAGAGAAATCTGGCCCGCCTGTCCTGAAATGTCAATCCGGGAGTCGGTTTATCCTGAGGGTTGGACCGAGAGCGGGGAAACGGGAGTTGACACTTGAAGCGGAACGGAAGTTCACCCATACTGGCGGCATGGTATCCATCCAGCGAGCCCCGGATGTCCGCGACAAGCTGCGCATTCTCGCCGCGGATGCGCAATACGATCTGTCGTGCGCGTGCACCTGCGCCACGGGCGATCCGCGCCGGCGCGGGCTGGATGACCGCTGGCTGTATCCGGTGACGCTGCAGAGCGGGGGCCGGGGACTGATGTTCAAGACGCTGGTGTCCAATGCCTGCGCCAACGACTGCAAATACTGTCCGTTGCGGGCCGGCCACGACGCCACGCCCCGGTGCTCCCTGGCGCCGGAGGAAATCGTCCGGGCGTTTCTGCCGTACTGGCGGTCGGGACAGGCCATCGGGATTTTCCTGACCAGCGGCGTGGCCGGGTCGCCGGACGCCGCGATGGAGCGGATGCTGGCGACGGCGGAACGGCTGCGGCGCCGGGAGCGATTCCGGGGCATGCTGCACATCAAGATCATACCGGGCGCCTCGGATGCGGCCATCGAGCGCGCGCTGCAGCTGGCCTCCGGCGTCTCGCTGAACATCGAAACCGCGGGGGCGGACCATTTTGCCCGGCTCAGCGCGCGCAAGGACTACCTGACGTCGGTGATTGCCCCGCTCAAGCGGATCGCGGCGCTGACGGCCAAAGGCGCGCGCTATGCCCGGGTGAAGACCGGCACGCAGTTTGTGGTGGGGGCGTCGGACGAAACGGACCGCGAGGTGGTGCGTTACATGGGGGCGTTGTACGAGCGGATGGGACTGCATGGGATCTATTTCAGCGCCTATCAGCGCGGACTGGGCGACCCGGACCTGCCGGGCGAGCGGAGCCCCGTGTCCAATGCGGACCTGCTCAACCGCGAACATCGCCTGTACCAGACGGATTATCTTCTGCGGAAATACGGGTTTTCGGCGGAGGAGATCGGGTTTGATGCCGCCGGCAACCTGCCGCTGGATGCGGATCCCAAGGAAGTCTGGGCGCGCCGGCATCCGGAACGGTTTCCGGTGGACGTGAACCGGGCGGACAAGGAAGAGCTGCTGCGGGTGCCGGGGCTGGGGCCGGTTGCCGTGAAGCGGATCCTGTCCGCACGGAAGGGGGGCGGGCGCATCCGCCGGCTGGAAGATGCCGGGGTTCGGGCCGCCCTGGCCCGCAAGGCGGCCGGCTGGATTGCGTGGTAAGGGCGGATCCCGCGTGCTCCGGTTGAGGAGGGCAACGGGCGGGGAGGCTAGAGCAGTTTTCATAATGCCATAGCCGCTCCATACCCCCGACGGGGTCGTCGGGGGCTCCAAAGACAAGGATTCAGCGGCTGTTTGGAGCCGGGACGACCTCGTCCCGGTCGGATTCTGTGGCTACAGAATACATGAATATGCTCTAGCGGTGAGGGTGGACCTTGACCGAGAGACCGCCGGCGGGTTCGAAGCGGCGGCGGGGGAGCAGGGCGAACAGGAGCACCCCGGCCAGAAGAAGAGCGATGGATACGCCCTGGGCGGCATCGAGGAGAAACCACGCCTGGCGTTCATCGCCGCGCAGGTATTCCAGCAGAAAGCGGACCGGGGGATAGAGAACCAGGTAAAGGGCAAAGACCGCGCCGTCCTTGCGCCGCCGGGGATAGGCGGTCAGGAGGACCGCCCAGATGACGAGCAGGCTGATGGATTCGATCAATTGGACGGGATACAGGGCCACGCCCGGGAAGAGCTGGCCGGGCTCGCAGACCGGGGGATAAACCACGCCGCAGGCGGCATCGCCGGCCGGCCGGCCGTAGCAGCAGCCGTTCAGAAAACAGCCGATGCGTCCGAGGGCGTGACCGACGGCGAGGCCGGGAATGGCGAAATCGGCCATGTGCCACAGCGGCAGGCGGCGGCGGCGGGCGAAAACGACCAGGGCGATCGAAGCCAGGATCAATCCGCCGTAGAAAATCAGACCGCCGTGATCAATGCGCAGGATTTCCAGGGGGGTGCTTCGGTAGGCGCTCCAGTTGGCGGCCACATAGGCCAGGCGGGAGCCGACGATGCCGCTGGCCATCAGCCAGAACCCGAGATCGGCCGCAAAGCCGTCGGGGCGGTTTTCCCGGCGTCCCAGCCAGGTCCAGGTCAGGATGGCGGCGAGAAACCCGAGTGCGGCCATGACGCCGTAGGAGCGGATTTCCTTGCCGAAAATCTCGAACAGAACCGGATGCATGGCGGCAACCTAGCAGGATCCGCCCGGGGAATCCAGCCTCAACCCGGCGGCGGGATTTTTGCAGAGACGTGCCGGAAGTGATAGACTGGGAGGTCATGGAAAGAGCGATGCAATGGCTGGAGACGGTATTGATCCGCACGTGGGTGGTGCTGGGCGAAATGGCCCCCTGGGTGCTGGGCGGGTTTGCCGTGGCCGGGCTGCTGTCGCTGTGGCTGAATCCCCGGGTGGTGCGTCGTCATTTCGGAGGGGGGCGGCTGGGCGCGGTGCTGCGGGCGGTGGCCCTGGGCGTGCCGCTGCCGGTGTGTTCCTGCGGCGTGATTCCGCTGGGCGCGTCGCTGCGCCGGCATGGCGCGGGCAAGGGGGCCACGGCGGCGTTCCTGATGAGCACGCCCCAGACCGGCGTGGACAGCATTGCCGTCACCTACGGATTGATGGGCGGGCTGTTTGCGGTCTTCCGGCCGCTGGCGGCGCTGATTTCGGGTGTGGCCTGCGGCTGGGCGGTGGAGGCGGTTGACCGGGACCAACCAGAGGACGTTCCGCTGCCGGAGCCCGATCTGGAGGAGAACGGGCGCCCGTGGTGGCGGCGGGCGTTCCACAGCGGATTTGTCGTGCTGCCGCGTTCGGTGGGCGGCGCGCTGGTGGTCGGGGCGCTGGTATCGGCAACCATCATAACGCTGGTGCCGGAGAATTTCATTGCCGGGCACATTGCGAATCCGCTGGCGCAGATGGTGCTGACGCTGGCGTTCGGCATACCGGTATACATCTGTTCGACGGCGGCGGTGCCGTTTGCGCTGGGGCTGCTGGCGGCGGGGTTGTCGCCGGGGGCGGCAATGGCCTTCCTGATCGGGGGCCCCGGGGTGAGCGCGTCCACGCTGCTGGCGGTCTGGCGCCTGATGGGGCTGCGGAGCACCCTGGTCTATGTCGGGGTGCTGGCCGCCTGCGCGATCGGATTCGGCCTGCTGGTGAATGCCTGGCTGCCGGGGGACTGGCTGCCGCCGGGCCTCCGGATGGTGGCGCATCATGCGCACGGCGGGGAAGGGCTGGCCTGGCGGCTGCATCTGCAGGCGGGGCTGCTGCTGGCGGTTGTCGCCGGCGCCCGCTGGCGGCGCTGACCCGGAAAGTTTTCGGGGGCCGGAGGCATTTGGCGGTTTTCATCCCGGCGTCCTTCCGGTATAAGGAGGGCAACAACCGGAGGCGACACATGAGCGAGATCAACGTGCGGCAGGCGACACCGGCGGAAGCGGGCCGGATTGCGGGATTCAACCGGGCGATGGCGATGGAAACGGAGGGGCTTGCGCTGGACGAGCAGACGGTGGCGTCGGGGGTGGTGGCGCTGCTGGGGCATCCCGAGCGCGGATTCTACCTGGTGGCGGAGATCAACGGCGCGATGGCGGGATGCATCAAGGTCCATTATGAATGGACGGCCTGGCGCAACCGGATGTTCTGGTGGATCGGCAGCTGCTACGTAAAGCCGGAATACCGCGGCTGCGATGTGCACGGGGCCATCTACCGGAAGCTGGAGGAGCTGGCGGCGCGGGAGGGCAACGTCTGCGGCTTCCGCAGCTACGTCTACCAGGACGATGTCCAGGGCCAGCAGGTGTACCGCGGCCTGGGGATGGCCGAAAAGCGGTTCCTGGTCTTCGAAGACATGCTGTAGGCGCTCAGAACGTCCGCGAGGCGCGGTGGAGCGTCTGGCGTTCCGCGCGGGTCAGGGATTGAATGCCCCGGGCGCTGATTTTGTCGAGAATGCGGTCCACTTCGGCCTGGTCGGGAGGGGGGGGGGAGGCGCGGGGCGCCGCGGGGCGCTGGGCGACATAGTCCCGGAGGCGGCTCCACAGCCGTCGCAGGTGGGTGCTCTCGAACAGCTGATCAATGTA
>ERZ795048.1288-NODE-1288-length-22893-cov-22.829670_pt1 | contig 22893 bp, 21 predicted proteins | sample MGYA00375132_ERZ795048 | MGnify/ENA primary metagenome ERZ795048 (study PRJEB30177, sample SAMN05720225) | activated sludge metagenome | isolation source: Anaerobic digester | place: Hong Kong | collected 2014-12-17 ... | reverse complement strand
CCCACGGAGCAGAGTTGAGCCATGTTCCACCGAACTTCGAGGACGCCTTCATGGACATTCTCGGTGGCGGCCCCGGCGGCAGGTCAGCACTGGCTGAGAGATACGATACACTTACCGATGACGGGGAGCCGGTCGTGGTAGCGGAAGGACTCACCAAACGTTTCGGCGACTTTACCGCTGTCCGTGACAACAGCTTTTCGATCCGGCGCGGAGAAATTTTCGGTCTCCTCGGCCCCAACGGAGCGGGGAAAAGCACGACATTCAAGATGATGTGCGGGCTCCTTAAGCCGACAGAGGGCATCGGCAAGGTGGCAGGTATTGACCTTCGCCACTCTGCGGGCAAGGCTCGCAACCGCCTCGGCTACATGGCCCAGAAATTCAGTCTTTACGGCGACCTCTCGGTCAGTGAGAATCTACGTTTCTTCTCCGGCGTGTATGGATTACGCGGCGGCGAGCAACGGAAGGCCATCGATCAAATGATCGATGTATTTGAACTGAGCGCATACGTGGCGACGCGGGCGGGTGACCTGCCGCTCGGCTTCAAGCAGCGCCTATCCCTGTCATGCGCCATGATGCACAGGCCGGATCTGCTATTCCTTGATGAGCCCACAAGCGGTGTTGACCCGATAACGCGCCGTGAGTTCTGGAACCACATCAACGGCCTTGTACAGAAAGGCGTCACGGTCCTGGTTACAACCCACTATATGGATGAGGCCGAGTACTGCGATCGCATCGGGTTGATTTACAGAGGCGAGAAGATCGCCGAGGGCACCCCGGAGGAACTGAAGCAGAAAGTTGCCAGTGATGAGAATCCTGATCCAACGCTTGAAGATGCCTTTATCAGTCTGGTTCACTCATCTGACGCGGAAAGGAGCAGGGTTGAATGAAATCCCACGCTTTAATTCGCATTAAGGCCCTGATCCTGAAAGAATCGCGCCAGATGCTGCGTGATCCCAGCAGCATACTGATTGCCTTTGTGCTGCCCGCGATCCTGCTGGTACTGTTCGGCTATGGCGTAAACATGGACGCACAGAATATCTCACTTGGTGTCGCTATGGAGAGCAACGACCCGGCCTCACAGCGTCTCGTACAGACCTTTCAGTCCACATCTTACTTCGACGTCGAAGTGGCCCGGGACCGGCGGGAACTGCTCGGCAAAATAACAAGCGGCAACTTGCGCGGCCTCGTCATTATTCCACAGGACTTCGCAAGCAGGCTGGCTTCAAAGGATGCAAGCCCTATTCTGGTCATCACTGATGCAAGTGAGACAAATACAGCCAACTTCGTGCGGAACTATTCCGCCGGAGTGCTGAGAGTCTGGCAAATGGCGGAAGCCCGTGAACAGGGGAATGAAACCAGTGCCAGAATTAGTCTGGAACCGCGCTTCTGGTACAATGCCGAGCTCGAGACCCGTAATGCGCTCATACCGGGCAGCCTCGCTATCGTCATGGCGATCATAGGTACACTGCTAACATCACTTGTGGTGGCACGGGAGTGGGAGCGTGGCACCATGGAAGCGCTTCTCTCAACACCCGTCAGCCCGATCGAAATGCTCATCGCCAAGACCGTCCCCTACCTCGCATTGGGGTTCCTTTCACTGATCGGAACGGTGGCTGTCGTCATCTTCCTCTTTGAAGTGCCGTTTCGCGGCGGTTTCCCGGCACTCATGCTGGCCGGGGGAGCATTCCTTCTCAGTGCTCTCGGACAGGGTCTGCTTATCTCAACAATCACAAAGAACCAGTTCGTAGCCAGCCAGGGTGCCTTAATTACGGCGTTTCTTCCCGCGTTCCTGCTATCCGGCTTCATTTTCGAGATTGCCTCGATGCCCTGGCTTGTCCGCCAGATTACGCGCATTATACCGGCCCGCTACCTGGTAACAAACTTAAAGACGCTCTTCCTTGTGGGCGACGTGTGGGCGGTGCTGATCCCTAACGTCCTGTTCCTGCTTATTATCGGCGCGCTCTTTTTCATAATCACTTTACGCAAGTCACCTCGTAGATTGGAGTCTGACTGATGCTATCCCGTCTGCGCTCTTTAATTATCAAGGAACTCCTGGCCGCACTTAAAGACCCTAAGGCCCGCGTTGTGCTCATCGTGCCGCCGCTCCTTCAGGCTCTCCTTTTCTCCTTTGCCATTACGCTGGAAGCTAACAACCTGACACTGGCCGTCCATAATCTTGATGGTGGTAAATGGGGCTCGGAACTGGTTCAGCGCCTCAGTGCCTCGCGAACCTTTACAGAAGTCTTTGCCGTTGAGAGTGAGAAGCAGATCACCCGCGCACTGGACGAGCAACAGGCCATTGCAGTGCTTTCGATCCCACAGGATTTCTCCAGGGCCATAGAGAATGAGACACCAGTCAGCGTTCAACTTCTCCTGGACGGGCGAAAGACCAACACAGCGCAGATTGTCGCGGGATACACGTTACAGATAGTTGCCTCGCTCCAGGAAGAACTGGCAGGCGGGCAGCAAGGCAACGTTATCCTGATCGAGCGTAATTGGTTCAACCCGAACCTGGACTACAAGTGGTTCACTGTGCCGTCTCTGGTGGTGATCCTCTCAACGCTCATCGCGTTGCTGGTTACGGCGATGTCCGTAGCGCGTGAGCGGGAAGTCGGCACCTTCGAACAGCTCCTGGTTTCTCCGCTGCGCCCTGCGGAAATCCTCCTCGGAAAAGCCGGAGCTGCACTCCTTATTGCGATGGTGGAGGCCACAGGCATCATTCTTATCGGCGTTTATGGTTTCAAAATCCCCTTTCAGGGTTCGCTTCTGCTGTTATACGGCTCAATGGCCATCTTCCTGCTATCGATCATCGGTGTCGGGCTTTTCATCAGTTCCCTTTCCACGACCCAGCAGCAGGGAATACTCGGTGCATTCACTTTTATGGTTCCAGCGGTTGTTCTCTCCGGCTTTGCGACGCCCATCGAGAATATGCCGCACTGGCTCCAGGTTATCTCGCTGGGTAACCCCTTACGGTGGTTCATGTTGATTGTGCGTGGAATATTCCTTAAGGGAATGCCTGCCACCGACGTTATCTCGAACACCTGGCCTATGGCTGTCATTGCGGTCGTGACCCTAAGTGCCGCTGCTGTCCTTTTTCGAAAACGAATGGAGTGAAATAAAAAGGCAAAGTCTCCTGATGACTGTTAGTTTATATTTTTTTATCTCTTCAGCTCCGCTTTTAAATTGGGCATGGCAGGCTATTTCATCTATTAGCTCAGGATTTGATCCGGATTTCTCTCGTTAGATTTTCTGCAAAATCACATCCTGAACCCAAAGAACAGCCAGACGTGAGTAGTCTTAAAAAACGCCGGCTTTTAAAAATTCATCTCAATGCCATTGTTCGGTAATCTGTCAATCATACGATAAAGATCCAGAAAAGCAATATGAGCAGCGAAATTAACGTCACCGGGATTCCAACTATTGCGTGCTGGGAAAATGATATTTTTATATCAAAATTCGCTGCCTGTTCCACGACTATCAGATTTGCTATGCTGCCCAGCAAAAACAGGTTCCCTGCAAAAGTACTCGACACTGCCAGAGTATACCACTGGGCATGTTCAAGAGGATCAAGAAAACTGATGAGCAACATTGTAGCAGGCACATTGCTGAAAAGGTTGCTTGTTATCGCTGATATTCCGGTCAATATGGGCAGGTTATGCAGATTCATCCCCATATTGGAGAGTTGTTTCATCACAATGTCCAGATAACCGCTCTGGGAAATGCCATGGATGATTATAAAAAGGGCACAGAATAATGTGATCAGGTGCCAGTCCACCAGCCCCATAATATCTCTGGTCTTCATCTTTCGACTGCATAATAATATTCCGGCAATGCCGATGGCTGAGAATTCTCTTGGTATTGAAGAAAAAAACAACGATATGAGTATCAGAATCGCAAAGATTCCTTTTGAGGTCTGCCATTTGTTAAAGGGCTGACGGGGCTGTTCCTGTTCAACGGTCTCTTTCTTCCGGCTATAGAATTTTTGCCGGTATATCCACAAGATGATCAGATAGCCGGAGATAAGGGCGAGAAGCGATGGCGGACTGCACCAGAAAAAGAATTTTGAAAAACTCAGATGTCCGGTTTGACCAATCAGCATATTCTGCGGGTTTCCGATGATTGTCGCCGCTGAGCCGATATTGCTTGAAACTGCGAGTCCGATAAGAAACGGCAAAGGATTCAGACCTGCTTCTATCAAAGAGAGGGCCAGTATGGGAGTAAATGCAAAACACACAATGTCATTTGCCAGCAGTGCGGACAACAAAGCGCTGACAAGCATGGTAATCAGTAAAAAAAGACGAGGATGGGTATAATAAGGGACAATTTTCAGTGCAACCCAGGTATAAAAGCCGCCAAGTCGGAGCTGCGCGGAAATAATCATTAAAGAGTAAAGCAGAAGAATTGTCGGCAGATTTATCGATCCTACGGCACCTTCTATCGTAACAACGCCGAAAACCATCATGGCAATTGCTCCAAGAAGTGCAACACCTACCCGATCAATAATAAGCCCCGGGATTTTCCCAAGGGCTATGCCAAAATAGGCAATACAAAAAATGGTTATCGCCAGCATACAGATATCAGATGATTTTCCTTTTTACAGTGTCATATTATCCGATAGTTTGAACAGGCTTTGGACTGTTCAGGATTTGAAACCGTATCATGTTTGAAGACATTAAAGAGAAAATTATTAACAGTCAACAACAGACATGATCCCTTCACAACCATTCTGATCGCCAATTAAATTTTTAAAGAATGCCCCACTTTACACTTCAACCTTAACGGCCTTTTTTGATATTAAAAACATTGGTTTAAGCCAAAAAAGCAATGCAATTTTTTATAATATTGGCATCATATTAAACACTTGCCGCAATCCGACCCCATTCCACATTCCAGCATAGAAATCTGTTCAAAAACTCTTTCCATTGATCTCATGTATAGAAAGCAGGCGATTTCGCAAGGCCGGTCCGCACTGATTTTCTGCTGCAATTTATTGTTGGGCCTTTTATGAGTTTACATGCTCCGCTTCCGCATGTAATTTCAATCCAAGTGCGCCAACAACCTTAAGTATTGTGTCAAAACCTGGTGTTCGTTCTCCAGAAAGGGCTTTATAAAGGCTTTCGCGTGACAAACCTGCATCACGCGCTACTTGTGTCATGCCTTTGGCCCGGGCAATATCCCCTAAGGCTTTAGCAATAAATGCAGCATCACCATTAGCTTCCTCAAGACAGGCTTCAAGATAAGCGGCCATTTCCTCTGGAGTGCGAAGGTGTTCAGCGACGTCATAACGGGTTGTTCTGGTTTTTGCCATGTTTTTACTCCTATAAATCTCGGGAAAGAAGTAAGGCGGTTTTGATGTCCTTGGACTGGCTTTTTTTATCGCCACCAGCTAAAAGGACGATCACCTTTTGTCCCATTTTTTTGAAATACACCCGGTAGCCGGGTCCGTAATCAATCCGCATTTCCGACACACCTTCCCCAACTGGCTTGATGTCTCCCGGGTTTCCAACCGCTAATCTTTCGATCCGGACAAGGATACGAGAACGAGCACGAATATCTTGTAACCCATCGATCCATTTACTAAAAATATCGGTTTTGCGAATTTCAATCATGGCAACATTGTAGCCTATAGGCTACATTTGTCAAGAAAAATATAGGTTCTTGGTAAATCTCAATACCCTGGCTAACAGGTGTGAGGGCGCGTTTTCCGCCTAAAAATGGGTAAAGTCTACTGTTGACAGTAAATTGCTATTTTCCTTTACCTTATTTAGCACTACTCTTGAGTCTGACCTTTCAAGAAATTTTCTCTATTAATTTTTCAGGATTTAAGACCGTATCCTGTATTAAAGTACATTGAAAAGAAAATGATTAAGAGTCAACAGCAGACGTGACCCCTTGACAAGGACAATAATGTTCGGTGCGATAATAAGAAAGTTTCTTGCAAGATCGGAGTCCTCTTCATAGGTCTTGTTAAAGTAAGCCCAGGCGAGGATAAGGCTCATAACCTTTGTTTTACCGCTGCCTGTTGCCATCTTGACTACCAGTCTGCGCCATTCTTCATCAAACATCCCGGCAGAAACGGCCTGTGATGAATCGTAGCGGAGAAGGTCGTATTTATCCTTGATCTTAACAACATCATAAAGATAGACGACTGTTTCAACCGCCTCTCTCTGGGCGTAGTAATACTTAAAGGGGGCCACTGAACCGTCGGCCTGCGGGATAAGATGCTCGGTTTTAAACCACCAGTTCAGAAGAGAAACACTCGTGTTACTCGCCCCCTCATAACCTTTTTCACGCCATGAATGAACTTCCCTGCGGAGGATATGGACAAGCGGAGGAAGAAGCTTTTCATAACTGGATTCCCGCAGCGCTTCGTCAGCCGGAAACCAGCGGATATCAGGATTAAGAATTTCGTAGGGAGAAGAGGGAAAATCAGGATGTATGGCCATTACTTACCACCTTCTAACTTTTTTATCGAATTGTCAGAAATCAGGAGTTTCATCTGCTGTATGGCAATCCGGTTCAATTTGCCAAGCCGATCGTTCTGGTGAAACCCCTCTTTTATAAAATGCGCATTCAGGTTTTCCAGATTGGCAAGGCATACCAGTTGAGAAACATTGGCATAATCGCGGATGTTGCCTTTCAAATCAGGGTTTATATCTCTCCATTCTTTGGCAGTCGTTCCAAACAGTGCCATATTCAGGACATCCGCTTCAGATGCATAGACAAGATTAATCTGATCTTTGGTCAGTTCAGGCGGTATGAGATGTTCTTTAATGGCGTCAGTATGGATGCGGTAGTTTATTTTTGTCAGGTTTCGTCGAATATCCCAGCCAAGTTTTTCCCGTTCCTGGTCTTTAAGCCGTTGGAACTCCTTGATAAGGTATAGTTTAAATTCCACCGATATCCAGGAGGCAAATTCAAAGGCAATATCCTTGTGGGCATAGGTTCCTCCATATCTGCCCGGTTTGGAAACAATACCGATTGCGCCTGTTGTCTCAATCCACTGTTTTGGTGTCAATGTAAAACTGTTCAGGCCCGACTGCTTTCTAAACCCGTCGAATTCGACGGGTTTAAAACCCGGATTGTTAAGCTGCTCCCATATCCCTAAAAATTCAATAGTATTGCGGTTTCTTAGCCAGTTGCGAATCAGATCGTCGCTGCGGTCTTCATTTTTATATTTTGCGATATCGGTAATACAGATATAGTCTTCTTCATTTTGGCTAAAAATAGTAATTTCAGTTCCCTTGACCTCTAATTTTGCCATTATTTCTTCCCCCCGACAGTCACTTCTGCGATCTTCATCGTGTCGTTTCCGAAAATATCCACCACCTTGACGGCAATTTTATATCTTCCCGGCGGAGATTCATGAAAAACACTTTTCAAATCAAGAGAGCGGTCTTTTTTGGTCCGGAAGGACTGCCACTCGTTCTCAAAGATAAAATCTCCAGTCCAGCGCTCTTCCATCTCTCCTGTATCTTCATTGGGTACACGAATAATCTCGCGCTTGCTTTCAAAGTCAAAATCAACCGACCAGTAATCGATCCAGTCAGTCCATTTTCCGGTGAGGATTGTAGGGCACAACTGGAGCATTATTTTTAAGTTCATGGGCTGCTTTTCCTTTAGATGTTTACATTCATAAGTAAGGCTTTGCCGGATATTCTCTATTTACTGTTCAGGATTTGAGACTGTATCCTTTATAAAAGAGATTGAAATGAAAATGGTTAAAAGTCAACAGCAGTCCTGCCCCTTCACAAACATTCAGATCGCCAATCAAATTTTTAAAGAATGTTCCTTTTAGAATTAGACCTCGAATCTTCACTATTTTTTTGTACGTAGGCATTTTATATATACATGGCCGGTCGCATAGCTGTCTGCTAAAGCTCTATGTTTACCATATGTTTTAATGTCAAAATGCCGCACAAGGGTTTGAAGCTTGTGATTAGCAAGATGGGGCATTTTTTTTCTGCTTAGATGAAGAGTATCAATTAATTCGTTATCAATCCGATAGCCCAACTCATTCGCATATTTTTTTAAGAATCCCATATCGAATGAAGAATTATGGCAAACAAGTTTTGCCTCTCCTATAAATTCAATAAATTCATTAAAGATTTCATTAATAGTTGGAGCATTAAAAACCATACGATCATCTATTCCGGTAATTTTAGTTATATTATACGGAATTGGAACTTTTGGATTAACCAATGTTGAAAAATTGTCCACCACTTTAGCATCCTTAAATTTCACAGCAGCCATTTCTATTATATGATCATTATTGGCACTAAACCCTGTTGTCTCAATATCAATAGATACAAATTCGCCACCGGTTCTTTCCCTTCTTATTGTCAAATTCCTGCTTACTTGAAATCCAGGATGCTGTTTATTATGGCATGAATGGCAAAGAGTAATCAAATTATTCGGATGATTGCTACCATACTTATCTATTGGGATTATATGATGAACATGGAGCTCAACATTTTTTCCATATTTAGAACAAATTTTACATCTGTAGCCATCCTGTCTTTTAATATTATCTCTTAATTTAAGCATAAATTTCTCATCAGGGCGTGAATATTTTGTCTTTCCTGCCAGCAAATTGTGATTGTAGGCCCTAATGTATTTCAAATATTTTTTGTCAGTTGAATCTAGGCTATCTTTATAAGCTGACCTCGTTGGAGAACTCCAACGGCTTGAAAAAATATTTCTTTTGACAAAAAACGACGTTAATTCCCGCGGCATATATTCACCAGAAAGTAATTTATTATAATTATCTTTTATTTCATGTTTAATTTCAGACTGATATTTTGCTAACTTAGACTCATATGACGCATTTTCAAGTAGTAACATACTATTGAAAACTTCCTGTATTTTTCTCTCACGCTTTTCTTTGCTAAATAGCGAGGTAACTATAGATCCTAAAAACGATTCTTGTGCGGTTACATATGAATAAGCCTTCCCCCTGATATTTTCTTTATTAGGCCTTTCAGGGGGCTTCCTAGAATACCTTTTTATGATGTCCATCAAGTGCTCTTCAATTTCTTGAGGATCTATTGGTGTATCTTGCAATAAAGTTACACACCATTGGCAGATATTTATTCGGTCAGACCTGAATTTAATCGGCCGTCCAGTATTTAGACATATATCACAACATTCATTTAACATAATATTCGGTCATCAATATGTTGAACTAGACTGACAAAAAATTAATAAAGTGAATACTTTCACATCTTCGCATTCAACTGAATTAGTTAACCGACCCTGAAAAACAAATATATCACCTTTGAATCTTTTACCTGATCTATTCTTCAAAACCATCCTGAAGCTATCAACCTTTGCCCCTATAGCTCGCGGCTTCAGGGATAATTGCAAGGATAATTGAGGGATAATTGGCACGTCCATAAATAGTAAAATAACTATTTTATTACGTAGATATTTGATTTTTTAAGGACGTGCCCTCTCTATATACATCCAACGTTGCGCATAACCTGAACCCAAAGCTTTGAGGGCTTCCGAAAAAGCTGCGTTTAATGCAGAAAAGGGAAATAGCTGAAAACGCCCCGCTTTGGGTTTCAGAGTTTATGCGTTTGTTAGCCGATTATTGCACTAATAACCAGACTCCTTCGGAGGTTGAACATTCCAGTTGAGTCTCTTCTGAAGCAACTCACCCTGGGGTCTTCGCAAGCAGACAAATCGGGACACAACACGAGATAGAGATAGATGCTTTTCATCGATGTAATTGTCTTCAACAAGCGAAAATGGGTCATCTGCCCGATGGTGCCCCGTGCGATAAAATGCTACAAAATCCTCCAGTTCGTCTTGGTGCCAATGGAACCCTTCTCCACAAAAAGCTAACACCGAAACATTTCCGTTTATCGCCAGTTGAGCCTGAGCAATCTTTTGCTCCAATTCAAGGGTGTACTCAAGCATTCGCGCACGCGCCGCAAATGCATCGTGCCATAGCTTTCCCCCAAGCCATTCCCTTTCAACCATTAAAGCAACATTCTTCGGGAACCAGCCTTCCTTAATGGCCCTTTCATATTGGTCCCACCGATCCTTGGGAAGGGGTTTGATTGTCTTTACATCCACATAGACATTCTGCCCGCCCTGGATTTCAGCGCAAAAATCAATGGTTCTATCGGTGTTGGGAAGAGGGGGCTCGTAAAGGACTCTCACAAATCGCGGCCCTACATTTTTTAAAAGGGCGACCGCAATACAAAGCTCGTTATGTGCTTCATCAACGGCACGGAAGAATCCGCGTCCTCTTTTTCGAACTTCCTCAACCGAGGCGACAAAGCGGTTAAGGAGTCGATTACCTTCCGTAAACCGATCTGCGTCTTCTTTGAACTCCGATGAAAACAATGCCACAACCGCTGACTCGTACTCACTCAACCAAGCGCGGTCAATATCGTCAAGAGGATGGTTCATAGAGGCATTCTCCTTCATCGGCTAATGTGATTATATAGTTTTCTGTTTATTATTCACTAAAAAATATTATTTACACTAATCCTTGGCTTGTTTATCAATCCATTAACCGTATAGCATACGAATATGCATAATAAACAGAATGGTGTTTAATCTCGCATGAAACAAATTTCGTCATGCACATTTGAAGAATAAAGCAATCCCAAGGCATGCCCTTTTTCATTATCAAAAATGGCTAAGGTATTATTTGGACTTTTGTGAAAAGTCATCAAACTTTCTTTTGACTGTTATTTATCCAGAGATCAGCAGATCATACCAATCTTTAATAATAATGCTGTTTAGAAATCTGTTAATAGAAAAGCAAAAAATATGAAAACAGAATGACCGGCACTGAAACCGGGCATTTCATGTTATATTCCCGTATTATGAATTGTGCGGAATTGATTCAGAAAAAGTTGGCTTATTAAAAGATAAAAAGAAAGATTTTTCAATATAAAATGAAAGATTTATGTGACAGGAGGTAGAAAGGTTACAATTTATGACCGTTTAAAGCTTAAAATATCGTCAGGCCACTATTCCCCCGGAAATGTTTGGATCATATTTATGTGTTGATAAGGCGCCTGTAATAAAGGGGCAAGGTATCCTTTTGACTGTTGTTCAACCCGATAGCAGCCAAAAGCGGACCGGTCTTTTTACAAGAAACCATTAATATATTTGACATCACATGAAAGGACAACGAAGAACTTTCTGGACGAAAAACCATTCTCATTTTTGCCATAGCTATAGCAAATTATACCTGCAGGGGCACAAGTCAGTAAAATAAATATGGTGTCCCCGGTTTTATGGAGTCTCCAGACTTTCAGATTTTACAGTACCCCTGACGCATTCCCGTTCTTCTGCGAAATCGAAGCCAGTCCAGATGCCGATTGATTTCAGAATACTTTCCTGGGGATGAAACCGTTTGAAGATTTTAAAGTAATAGGCAGCCTCCTTGCTGTTTAAAACAGCTTGAGGATTTTCGTATTTTATTCGTTCGTATTCCTGGTCACTCATTACCGCTTCAGAAAGTTGCTCTCCAAGACTTTCACATCCGGCGCCCTGGGTATATTGAACTTTATACCGCCATAAGATTTCGTCGGGAAGATAATCAGTTCCTTCAAAGGCCTTACGGAGAATCCACTTCTCGATCTTTTCGCCATCGTGCTCACGTATTTTAAACTCAGGAGGTATCTTCATGGCAAGGTCAACCATGGCAACGTCCAGAAAGGGAACCCTTAGTTCGAGGCTGAACAGCATCCCCATCCGGTCCGCCCTCTGGAGGTTGATATTATGAAGATCGGAGAGCAATCGACGAGCCTCCACGTTCACTGCATCGGCAGGAAAATTTTTCATATAATGATACCCGGCAAACAATTCATCAGCACCCTCGCCGGTTAGAACAACTGTCACATGCTCGGCCGCCAGTTTGCAGGTGAAATAGCAGGGAACTGCACACCGCACGAGAGACGGATCATAACTTTCCAGCTTTTTAATCACCACAGGCAGGGCCTCGTAATATTCTTCTTCGGTAAAAATCAGTTCATGATGGGTAGATTTAATATGATCGGAGGCGATCCGGGCCGCCTTGATGTCGTCACTCACATCTCCATCAGGGTCCTTCATGCCCACGGCAAAAGTATGGAGGTGAGGAATTTCATCTGCGGCTATAGCGGCGATAATACTGCTGTCAAGGCCGCCACTGCAAAAAGATCCGACCGGAATCTTCGGATCGGCGAGTAACCGTTTTTTGACCGCCTTAATAAACGTCTCCCGAATCAGGCGACAGGCCTCCTCGCAATCCGTAATCAATGAATCCCGGATTTCAGGAACGCTGTAATATTCGACGAATCCATCTTCAGGCGTGTAATAGTGTCCCGCCGGGAATTCATGGACTTCGCTCACGCCGGCAAGGCTCATGGCACCAAGTTCGGAGCTGAAATAGAGATTATCCCGGTGATAACCGTAATACAGAGGCTTGATGCCGATGGGGTCGCGGGCCAGCATGAAATTGTCATCATCAAAAACGGCAAAGGAGAACATACCGTCCAGTTCGGCGACACACTCGGGACCCTTTTTCTGGAACAGATGGAGGATAACTTCCGTATCGGAATTGGTTTGAAAAGAGTACCTGGGTGATAAGGATTCTCGCAGTTTTTGAAAGTTGTAAATCTCGCCGTTACAGATGATCCCCTTATTTCCGTCCTGCGTCAGAATGGGCTGATGTCCACCGGCAACATCGACAATAGATAACCGGGTGTGCCCCAATACCATTTGCCCACGGCTATGAATGCCCCTGTCATTCGGTCCTCGATGGCCGAGTGCATCCAACATTTTTGAAATTTTTGTTTCATCCCTGACACCAAAACATCCTGCCAAACCGCACATGTTTTTCTCCTTTTTCTGATCAATAAATATGCAATGAGGTGTATATACATCGAAATCAATAGTTATTGTTTATTGCAACAAGCATACCATCTCGAATAAATATGCTAACATTATAATATCCATGATTATTTGTGCTAAAATCTATTGACAGATAAACTTGAAAATCTAACATTTTAGTAGAATCGGATATGCGATCTTAAATATTTGTAGGGAGCAATATTCGCTGAACAGCTTGGATTGAGGCCTGGCATGTGAAAGGGGTCAAGAGTTATGTTGACTGTCAGTTAATTATTATCGTTATCTCTTCGACGCTGCTCTTAACTTTGGTCCTGCCGGATATTATCTCTATTAACTGTTAAAGGTTTTACTACGAATTGCGACAGCACCTTATCCGTCCTAAGTGTTTGTGCGAGTCTTAATCCGCCAGCCAGCCATCCATCCAAAGGCTGGTAAAAGGCAGGCAAGCCCGCCATAAATACGGCGGACAAGTCCTCGCCGCTTGGGGCGTTCAATGCTTTTCAATATATCCTGCTTCTCGCGGCGGGGTAGTTCATTCCAGCAAGAGCAAAAAGATGCTGGTGATTGAGCCTTTGGGTATATACTCATCCGCGCCAATATCTACCGTGGCCGTGCCGTTATGATTTCCATCGATTATCCTCTGGTCTCCCTCAAAATCAGTGGATGGGAGTCCCCCCGGAGGATCGTTCTTCCCCGTATCAATGCAGGGGGAGCCGGGCCTTAGATGGTAGCTTACAGTAAAGCGGGGATTGGCACTGATATTTGAGCCGGAGACGTCCCAGCTCCCGAAAATAGTTTCATAGTCATTATTGCAGCCCTGGGCTGTGACAATGCTGGGATTCAGATAGATATCCGCACCCATGTAATCGGTATTCGCCCAGACGATGTTGTTGTAGCAATTGACGGTTTGACCGGACATGAAAAGCCCATAACATATGCCCGAATCGCAGTTTTCGGTGATGGTGTTATTGGTGAGTGTGACAGTGCCGGCTGTTCCGGAAGATACATGCGAAATAACTGCCACCCCTTCGCCAAACCGGCCAGCGGAATTGCTATAAACGAGGTTATTTGTCATAGTAATATTGCCTGCCGTACCAGACGATGAATACGAATCCGCCATAACACCTCCGCCGTCATAACCAGAAACACCAACTGAATTTCCATGGATGATGTTATTGTTAACAATAATATTGCCTGCCGCACCGACGTTTGACTGTGATGAGGCATAAACCCCGCCTCCGTTAGAGACTGCTGCGTTTCCAGTAACAATGTTGTTGGTTATGGTGATATTCCCCGAATTTATATCGCCTGTTGTTGCATCGTTTTCGGATGCCGCCTTCACGCCGCCGCCGTAGTACGCAGTAGCGCCACTTCCGTTCCGCAGGGTAAATCCGTCCACGCAGATATCGCCTCCGCTGTTATCCGTGACAATAAGGGCATTGCCTGAAAAATTTCCGTCCAGTATGGTGTTTGCCGGATCGAGCTCACGGGTGGCACAGCCTGTACACTGTTCGTAGCCGCCATAGATAGTGATGCTGTAACCCTGGGATGATTCGTATTCGAAGTTGCCTGTATAGGTACCCTGGGCGACCTTGATGAGGACAGAGTTGGAATTGGACTCGGCAGCCTCCAGGGCAGACTGAAGGTCCGTGTAATCTCCACCCCCGCAGGGATCAACACAGTATACTGTCCACGGAGGAGCGCTTAGTGACACACGGGGTAAAAAAACCACAGCGGCCACAAAAAGAACAGCCAGGAACAATACCTTTTTCATCGTTCTTCCCTCCTTGTGCCAAAAGGGTGAAATAAAAACGTCTTATAAAAAACCTGATATGTTGTTTGGAAGAATTATACTCCTGAAAAATGCGGCACCGTCAATTTAGACGGAATTCAGATTGCTATATGCTGCAGGTGGATCAGGCGGAGGTAATAGAAGCAGGATGGGGCAGAGAGATACTAACGTAAAAGTTGTTGGAAATGCCGGGGCAACACAATTAATTTAATTTTAATAAGCAAATACATAAAAAACAAGTGAAAAAGAATGAAACAGGGAATCAGATACGGGAAGGGCAAAATGAGGAAACGGGGAAATGGAATGTACCGGAAAGGTAACCCCTCTTTGACTTTATGTTTAGGTAGAATGAATAGCGGCAGGACAGGGTTGATGGCACATTGCTACCAATCAGCCAGCCAGAGGCTGGTAAACCATCCAGAAGCTGGTAAAAGGTGGACAAGATCTGACAGCTAAAGCTACTGTCCCTGCTCCTTAACAGGACTTACGCACCAGTGTCTTTGAATACGTTCAAACATGTTGTCCAGTTGCTTTTGCTGATCGGGGGTCAGCACCTCCTTCAGTCTGGTATTTTTACGCTCCATGATCTTAATGAATTCCGAGTGAGAATTTTTAAACAACTTGCGCATTTCTTCCGCGGATTGAGCAACGATCTCTCTGACCTCTGGTATCTGCTCATCTGTCAGTTTCAGTTCGCGGGACAGCCTTCTCATCATGAGGTATTGAAAGGAATGTTCCCCTGATGTGAACTGCCGTATCTTATGCCGAATAAAAATGCCTGTGCCCAGCGCCCCGATGATTGTGCCAAGGAAAAATACGATAATTACTCCTGCAATTGCCTTAATTTTTATCTTATTCATACCCGCTATTCTCCAATCAAATGGGCGACACTTAATTCCACCGGAGCTGAAAAGTACATGTCGGCAATCTGCTCTATAGGGTCAATCCCGATAAACCCTGCATAGATCAAGAGCAAAACGGCAACAGAACATGCAACCGTTGAAAATCGCCAGACAAACTTACTGAGAAAGAGAAAAGCACTGCCGCCGTTAACAGGACCCAGACGCCTGATATCCCTCATTACGCCCGTTTCCCATTTACTGTCAAGTTCGACTTCGATGTCTTCCTTCCGGGCGTATGCCTCTTTAAGGCCATCTTCCAGTTTCTTAAGGTCTTTGTCCAAAAATTTCATAACTTGCCTCTGCTCATCTAATTTTTCTTTCCCAATGCTTTTGAAAGCAGGTTCCGGAGTTTATTCCGTGAACGAAATGAGCGCACCTTGACATTTGCCACGCTCCAGCCAAGAAGTTCGGCAGCCTCCCTGCCGGATAATCCCTCCAGAAAGACCAGTTCCACAACCATCCTGTCCTCGGCTGAAAGTTTCCCCAGTGCCCAGTCCAGGGTCTCTTTTGCCTCCTGCTTAATCTCTCTTTCTTTATATGACTGGCCTGATCGATCCGAAACCATGTTTTCCAGCCAGTTCTGCTGGCCTTCACTGAGGGAAGACATGGGTACCTCCCTTGTCCTGTACCGGTTTCGCCAGAAGTCGTAACACGTCCTTACTGCAATGGACGACAGCCAGTATTTGAAACTGTCCGAATTCCTGAACGACCGCAAAGACTGATAGGCCCTGACAAATGAATCATGAACCGTTTCCTCAATTCTTTCCTCGGGAATATGCTTTTTAACAATACTTAATACATGTCCCTGATATCTTTTCAAAATCAGCTCAAAGGCGTTCACATCGCCCGCAATAATCCTGCGGATAATCTCTGCATCACTGGCCGTGTTCGAATTGGTCGGCATCTTTTACATTTCAGCGGAAAAAAGGCATCACCATTTTATTGGATTTCACAGTTAACTGACAACATCAACCCTGAGACTTTATTGTAATAACTCTTTGTCATTTCGAGCCCATTTATCTGAAGGTGTTTGTGGCGGATTTGCCCTTTTTTGTATAAGGGCGAGAAATCTTTTCATCCCCCTGGAAATTGAACATATCAATGATTTAAGATTCCTCACCCCGCGAAACGCGGGGTTCGGAATGACACTTTCAGCTATTACGACACAGTATCACAGCAAGGATATTATGATCCTCCTCACAGGGTTTTCTGCCCGGTATTACCGGCAGGGCAATGAATCGAACATCGTGCGTCTGGCTTGAATGTTTTCCTGCAATTCAGCCATGAGTGCAGGGATCTTTTCCTGGAGGAGTCCGAGCTGTTCGGGATTTAGTACCGCTTTCATTTCCGCAAGCATTTCCGCTTTCTCAACAACAAAATCCTCAAACCTTGCAGTTGCCTCGCGATACGTCTGACGGACTTTCTCTTTGTTGAATTCTTCGTTCAGCATCATATCAATTATCTGCTTTTTAGTCTCTACAAATTCGTCCACAGCTTCCCAGCGAGTGTCGCGATACTTCCTGAAAATCGTTATGATGCTTTCAATCTGTTCACCCGAAAGATCCAGGTCTTCGAATATCTGATGAAGTTCGCCGCCGGTCTTAAACATCATGCGTGCAAAAGAATGACGCACATTTACGTACTCCTCGTGGATTTCCCGCGCTTTCTGCATCTGATCCTCGGTCAGGACAGTTGAAAGCTGCTGTTCCAGTTCCTGCCACAATGCCTCGCGCTCGGTTCTCATCTCCTGCAGGCCATTGAGGACCATTTCCTTACGCTTTTCAAACATTGCCATCCGCTTTTCCCTGTGGCTGTCAATGATCGGTCGAAGCTGCTTTTCCTGTTCCCCGGTCAGATTCAGGCATTCTTTCAAACGCGGAATGATCCGCTCCGCAGTGAAGACCTTATGAGCTATGGCTTTAAACCGGCACAGGCTATGAACCCCGTTATAAACGCCTCCGACCGCAACCACTGCTGCGCCGACACAAAATGAAACAATCAGAACGATACTCAAAACCTTTGTAGACCTTTTCATAAATCTTCTCCTTTTTAATAAAGATTTCCTGTCAGAACGGGGACACCCCACCATTTGCTTACCCTTGATGAAGATAACTTCATTTCTTACTTCACCCTTTATCTATAAAGTCGGAGAATGTATCTGAAAGGTTACAGATATTTTTAACGGAAAGATAAATTTATTGAGAAGGGCTTGATTTTCCTGTTCAAATAGCCCAAGATAATTCAACGTATCACTGATAAAACAGAAATTGACCATAACTTTATTCAGATTATTTTCTGATGATCAAACCTTAAAGCCTAATCAGCGAAAGGATTTAAAAATGACTTTTTTAATTATCGGAGGAGATGCTGCAGGAATGAGTGCGGCCAGCAGGGCCAAGAGAAATATGCCTGATCTTGATATCATAGTACTGGAGCAGACTTCGGACGTATCTTACAGTGCATGCGGCATGCCCTATAATATAGCCGATCCTGAGCGTAAAATTGATGACCTTGTAGTACGTCATGCTCATGTCTTCAGGGAACAGCAGAAGATAGATCTTAGAACCGGACATCGCGTAGAGTCAATTGATCGTATAAATAAAACAGTCACAGGCAGTGACCTGGAGGGCACCAAATTTTCTATACCTTATGACAAGCTTTTAATTGCAACAGGGGCATCCCCCATAATCCCTGATATTGAAGGCATTGATTTACCCGGCGTAATGGCCCTTAAATACCTTACCGACGGAAGAAAAATTAAGGATTTCATCAACTCAAATAATGTTAAAAAGGTTGTGATCATAGGGATGGGTTATATCGCCCTTGAAATGTGTGAGGCCCTTCGTGAAAGGGATATTGAGGTACATATGGTGAAGCCCAGGAAGATCTTTATACCATGGATGGCTGAAGAGCTTTCAACTGTTGTCCGGAAAGAGATTGAAGCACATGATGTCGGGATCCACATGGGTCACCAGATTGAGAGGATCGAAGCCTCAGGAAGCAATTCACTGAATATTGTATGCAGTGATCTGAACATCGAGTGTCAAATGGTTCTTGCAGCAATGGGAGTCAAGCCCAACAGCGAGCTGGCCGATGATGCCGGCCTTGAGCTGGGGCCTTCTAACTCAATTTCAGTGGACAAAATGCTCAGAACCACCGACGAAAATATATACTCTGCCGGTGACTGCGCAGATGCCTATAATGTTATTACAGGACAAAAGACATGGGTACCTCTGGCACTCAGGGCCAACCGGGCTGGATGGGCCGTCGGTGACAATGTAACAGGAAAAAACGTGGAACTGGAAGGGATAGTCGGATCAGCAGTCTTCAAGGTCTTTGACCTGGAAGTGGCCAGGACAGGCCTCAGCACGGTAGAGGCTGAAAAAGCCGGATTTGAGCCAGTCGAAGCAGTTGTAAAAACCCGGTCCCGTGCTCATGCCCATCCGGGCTCCAAGACTATTTTCCTGCAGGTTGTCGGCGACAGGAAATCCGGAAGGCTATTAGGGATGCAGATAGTGGGAAAGGAAGGCGCCGTTCACAGGATAAAAGCGGCAGCCGTTGCCCTGCACCAGAAAATGACGGTTGAAGCTTTCAGCCAGTGCGATTTTCCATATGCACCGCCTTTCAGCCCCACATGGGACCCGATGCTTACAGCGTCTATTCAGCTTTTGAAAAAGATGTGAACACTCCCTATCCCTTGCCGCACTTCGCTTGCACGGAATTTTACTCGCCAGTATTTATGGCGGGTTTACCTGCCTATGTCTGTGGCAGGTTTACCTGCCACTTGTGGCGGGGACAAAAATGGAATTTGGACACACCCTCCAAGTTCGGCATAACAATTGATGTTTTTAGTGAACAGATTAATAATATCAACTTGTCATTTCGAGACAATACGAGAGATTTTGATTTCACTAATGTAAGTCCTGCCTGCGGCGGGATTAAGATTCCTCATCACGCCACAGCGTGATTCGGAATGACAGAAGCTAAGGCCGTGTAATTTCATGATACCGGTACCTGTTTGGGCAAAATAAAAAGAAAGCATAAGTGGATATCCATAATGTCAAACACCGGGATATTGGTCATCATAGCGATCATATGCCTGTCCGCCTTATTCTGTGTCTTTTACCGGCAGATTGAAAACTTCATGGTCTTTTATCCTGAAAAACCGTTTCTCAGCAATCCCGGGAAATGGGGTCTGACCGGTGAAGATGTCTATTTTAATACAGAAGACAATGCCAGGATTCATGGATGGTTTTTTCCATTGAAAGGAAACCGCCCTGTCATACTCTTCTGCCATGGTAATGCAGGAAACATATCCCACCGTCTTGATAACGTCAGGATGCTGCTTGATCAAAATTTACAGGTCTTGATCTTTGACTACAGGGGATATGGAAACAGCACTGGAAGCCCTTCTGAAAAGGGAATTTACCGCGACGGACTGGCGGCCTGTGACTTTCTTGTAAAACAAAAGGGTGTTTCTCCTGAAAGAATAGTCCTGTTCGGACGATCTCTTGGGGCAGCGGTCGCCGTTGAAATCGCCCTGAATAGACCGGTAAGGTCAATCATAATAGAGGGGGCATTCACATCCACAAGGGACATGGCAAAAAGGATGCCCCTTTTCTGCCCTGTTTCATTTCTGTTTCCTGCCCACTACAACAATATAGAAAAAGTGGCCCGTATCAGCGTTCCCATACTGATTATTCATGGTGAAGAGGATGATATTATTCCGTTTTCAATGGGACAGGATCTGTTTAGTGCTGCCCACGCGCCCAGGTTTTTCCTGCCCATAAAGAAGGCCGGACATAATGACACATATCTTTCTGGAGGAAAAAGATACTTTGAGGCTCTGTCTGAATTTGTCACTAAAGGCAGGACAAATGGGTCTTCTGATTAGATATTTGAATAAACCCCTGGAATTGTCTCATTTGGAACGCTTTGGAGTGGACTTTATAGTTTTAGATCTTATCTTGTGTCCCTTCTTCTTGTGGGGCGGCAGTCTCCATCCTTCAATCTCGCCATCGCTGCCGAATATTCTGCGCGGATGAAGCCTCTTTCCGCACTTTGAGCAGCGATAAATCCGGTTTCCATCAGAAACATCATCCTGTTGATCACACCAGTCGTCCATATTTTTTTCTCCGCAAGTCTGTCTTATTTATAAAAGCATATGAAGTTGCCTTAAAATGATCTTTCAGGACCTCTCATTCTCTATCCGCCCTGATAGAGGCGCTAAGGAGGATATCATGTCCTGACATTTCTCATAAGGTCTTTAACTGACTGTATCAAAGTATCTCCAAGCTTGCATGATGCCCGGCAACGTTCCTTATCTTTTACTCATGCAATTGTTTTGACACACAATTTTTTCCTTGCTATATTTGTGATTATAACTTCTTCACACCCAAACGCAAGGATAATGCGACAGCGGCAGACTGGGCTTCTGAGATTCACAATGGAACAGCGACTACTCACCGAGGACGAATACTGACTTTTCATCCTGTTGCAGGTATAAACAATCCAGTTGTTTAAAATTTCAAATGAAAGCCGGTTTGCGTTAAAACCATATTTTCTTTGTAATATCAGCATTAATAGACCGATCAGGGGGAAAAGAGATGAAAACAAGAAAAACAGCATCCTGCGTTTTCCGGCTTTTTTATATTCTTATTCTTTTTTCAGCTTTTATTTTCTTTGCCTCAGTTTCCAGTGCCGCTACCTATGCCGTGTATGGGGGAACAAAAGCTTACTGGCCTGACGGGTTCTGGATACCTGTCCCGAGCCTTGGTGATCCCGATGACGGCGTTACTGAAAGACTTGATTTTGTCGGCGATACATTAACTTCAGGCGGCGATGGAATAAATTATGCTTTCTACAAGTATGCCGACAGTCTGTATATATATTTCAGAATGCGTGTTGATGCAGGGACATGGGGCGGTATCAAGAATCTGGATCCCGGCGGCGAATGGACTGACAATATATGGATTATGCTAGACGCTAATGCCGACAATGATCCAGATTATGCAATTGCCTGGGATTCAAATTCCTGGGATCCAGGAGTTAGCGAACCTCACGGCCTCGAATTTCAAGTAATAGACAAAAGCTCGTCAACCTGGAGCGGTACCAGATTTGATGATATCGACAGACTTGATTCTAAAAAACTGGTGGAAGCAGGAACCGGTCCGGGGAAATGCAACTGCGAATGCGGCGGTGGCAATAACTGCTGGCACACCGACATCCCATATTCAGGCGGAACAGGTTATGTACGCATTGTAGATGAACAGCCTACAACTACATGGGGCACCACCATGTTTATCGATATAGCAGTAACGTGGTCATACCTTGTATCTGCCAGTTCAAAAGCGAATGAATGCAATCCCAATTTACCTGTCTTAAGTGCTTACGGCACATGGAAACTGCAGATGGGAAGCCGCAATAATGCCAACGATCATGCTGCGATTTCTACAGATGTGGGAGCAAATTCGAATCCCACAGATGCTCTGGTATGGAGCGATGAAACGAAACCTTTACCTCCCGACCCTGTCCTGACCATATCCAAGTCGGCCCCGCTTGATGTCACAGTTGACCCCGCTGGTACCGATACCATAATACAATATACTGGTGTTCTTACGAATACAACGCAGGCTTACGCCTATGACGTGGTCCTGGTGGATACCCTGCCCGGCGGAGTAACCTTTGTCGCTTCGAGCCATAATGCCGTCTATGATTCGATACTTAATACGGTTACATGGCAGCTGGGAACCATGGGCCCGGGTACTTTTATCCCGGGCTGGCTTGCCGTGAAAGTTGACGCTTCCATTCCAAACGAAACAGTGCTTACCAATCAATTCAGTGTCACATGGAAAGATTTCGAGAGCACTGACTTCGGACCGGCCACGGCAACAGCCGACACGACCGTCTATTCCCATCCACAACTTTCCGTTAAAAAGAGCGGTCCTCTTTCTGCCATTCACAATGAGCAGTTCAGCTATAATATCACCATCCGGAATGTAGGTGATTCTCCCGCTTTCCATATCGCCCTGGAGGATGCCCTCCCTCCCGGCCTCGCATACGTGGGTTCAAGCCCTTCGGGTACTTACAACAGCGGCCCGCCGGCAATGGTAATATGGAACGATCTCGGCGGGCTTGAGGCTAACAGCTTTAAAATAGTAACAGTCACGGTTAAAGTAAATGATACTGTTCCTAACGCTACAGTACTTATGGATACCGTGAACCTGATATGGGAGGACTCTCTTGAAAACTCATACGGTCCTCTAATTTCCTCGGCAGATACAACCATATATGCTCTTCCACATCTGGAGATCACAAAGTCCGGGCCACTTGAGGCCG
>ERZ795048.1286-NODE-1286-length-22914-cov-8.049871_pt1 | contig 22914 bp, 19 predicted proteins | sample MGYA00375132_ERZ795048 | MGnify/ENA primary metagenome ERZ795048 (study PRJEB30177, sample SAMN05720225) | activated sludge metagenome | isolation source: Anaerobic digester | place: Hong Kong | collected 2014-12-17 ... | reverse complement strand
TCATGATCACTTGTTGAAAAATGAAAATATACCAAAATCAATATCTGTTATCACATATGGAGAATTGTTATTTGGCGCGAAAAAATCACAAAATTATGAAAAGAACCTGGCTATAGTGTATCGAATAAAGGAATTATTTCCTATAATAGATATAGATAAAGCTATAATTGAAACCTTTAGTGAGTTAAAGGCTAATTTGCAAAAAACCGGTTCACCGATTGATGATTTTGATATATTGATAGCATCAACCGCTCTTACATCAAATTCAACACTTGTTACGAATAATGAAAAACATTTTAATAGAATTAAAGGATTAAAAATAGAAAACTGGTCTGAAAAATAAAAACGGGCACTGCATCCTTTAAGTTATTCCCAGGGATTAATAATTTTACACCCGGATAATTCCATGTCAGATACATTTCTTGTTACGACAACACAATCATTAACAATGCCTGTTGTAGCAATTAAACCGTCAATAACAGACATTTTTCTGCCTTGCTGTTCCGCTTTTCCCTGCATCTTCCCCCACAAATAAGCTATCTCATAATTTATGCCTAAAATTTTCCCTAAAAATCTCTGGTTTAAATCATTATCAAGCCATTTTTGAAGGTTTTCTTTTTTCCTGGAATCAGGTAATTTAATTATCCCTTTTTGTATTTCAGCAATCGTTAATACGCTGAGATAAATGTCTTCTTCATTTTGGGAATTGATCCACCTTACAACAGATTCATCAGGTTGTAGTTTAATTATTTCTGAAATTACACAGGTATCAAGGAGATATTTCACAGAATGATCTCTCGGCCAGTATCTTTATCCCGACTAAGGTCAATTTCTGAATCACAAAAAGGGGAATTTCTAAAAAATTCGATTAATGAATTTTTTGAGACATTTCGTTTTTTTTCATCTTCTAAAATGGTTACATAGGCGATGATGGAATTGTTTTTCTGCAATTCTTCCGGCTTTTCATCAATCCATTGAATAGAATTTTTATTTATTTGAGCCTTATATGTTTTAAGCATGATTTGTAACTCCTTGCAACATACAAAATAATCAATTATGTAAAAAAGGCAAGAAAATTATTTTTATAACCATTTACACTAACCTTAGGGGAAACTGCAGTACCTCATTCCATACACGCCCCATAGTATAAAAAACTTCCATTCCCTGTTTACCCCTTCACGTTTTCTTGTTATATTCAATATACAGCTTCCCTCTTTCGTTGATCCTTTTGAAACCACCGTGAAGCTGTGCATACAAATTTTATCCGGAGGAACCCTTTATGAGAGGTGAAAAAATAAAGAAGTTTCTGGACAGAAACCACGTTCACTACGAGACGATCACCCACACCCCCTCCTTTACCGCCCAGGGTACCGCGCACAGCGCCCACATATCAGGTAAAGAAGTGGTAAAGACAGTGATCCTCAAGGTAAGGGATGAAATGGTAATGATTGCCCTCCCCGCCAACTACAAGCTTAACATGGATCACATGAGGAATATCTTCGGCACTCATGAGGTGGAACTGGCGCACGAGGAGGAATTCAGGGATATTTTCCCCGACTGTGAAGTGGGTGCCATGCCGCCTTTCGGCGACCTGTATGGAATTGACGTATTTGTCGCCGATGAACTCACGAAGGACAGGGAAATCGCCTTCAATGCCGGTACCCATACGGAACTGATAAAGCTGTCTTTTTCCGATTATGATAAACTTGAGCACCCGAGGATAATACAGCTCTCATCAGTACTTGAGTAATTGAAGAGACGGAAGACGTACACCATATTAACCGCAGCAGGAATGAGAATCGCCGCTCCGGCATACAAGGTCACGCTCCACCTGTATGGTTGTATGGGTGATATGATAATGTTCTTCCAGAAAATGATTTACTCTGTGGATTACGTCATCGCTGTCCGGTGATACCTCCTGGTCCAGGCAGACGTGGCATGAGAGAAACACCTCCGTGGAATTCACGGACCATATATGGAGGCCGTGAATGCTCCCCACTCCGGGAAGTTCCAGGAGCGCCTCGTGCACCTCACCGGGATCAATCCCCTTCGGGGCACCCTGCATAAAAATCCGCATCGCCTCCCGGATAATGTCGAGGGAGCTGAAAAAAATCATTACCACGATCAGCACGCTCACCACGAGGTCCAGTATTACGATATTGGTAAACCAGAGCACAATTCCCGTAACAACAACCGCGACAGAGGAAATAGTATCATAGAGAAGGTGGAGAAATGCCGACCTGAGATTCAGGCTTTGCTCCCGCGTTTTAAAGAGCACAATAATGGATAGGAGATTTCCCCCGAGGCCGATACATGCGACGGCAATCATCATACCCGGAGCCACAGGCTGCGGGTTCAGATACCGCTCCACCGCTTCATAGACAATGTATATTCCGATGGCCACAAGAGACAGCGCGTTAATAAGTGCGATAAGCACTTCAAACCGTCTGAGTCCGAAGGTATAGACGCGCCCGGTTTTTACTTTCGAGACACGCTCACCGGCGTATCCCAGTATGAGGGAAAGGACGTCAGAGAAATTATGGCCGGCGTCGGAAATCAGGGCAAGGCTTCCCGAAAGCACCCCTCCCACATATTCCGTAATGGTAATTACAATATTAAACAGGATAGTGAAAAGCAGCCGCAGCCCCGTTGCGTCCCCTCCGTGGTCATGGTGTCCATGTGAATGACTGTGATCGTGTCCCATTGAATGTCCTGTGTGATTGTGTGTCCGGAATACTGTCCTGAAAGAAATATATCACCCCCCGGAGCATTTCTCAGAAAAGATTCCCCCGGGGAAGTCTATATTATCTCTATCTGAAACCTATTCCGAAATCCGCGAGAAATCAAGGAGATTCGTGAAAGGCTCCAGAATGCTTTCCAGAAGGGCAAGGCGGTTGTCGCGGACCTTTACATCCTCCGCCATGACCATTACTTCGTCAAAGAAGTTGTCGATATCGCCCTTCCCCCCGATAAGGAGTTCAAAGAGTTCAATGTACCTGTTTTCGCTGATGAGGCGGTCGATATCCTTCTTCCGGGAGCTGAAAAACTCATGGAGCTTCTTTTCCGCGGGGTCCACAAGGAGCTCCGGGGAAAAAGCCAGCTGGTATGCTTCATTCTTTTTCCGGAACGCGGAGCAGATATTGTTCATCCGTTTGAAGGAAAGGAGCATCTGTGAAAACTGTTCCTTCTTCCGGAACTCGTTGAGGCTCCGTGCCCGCTTCACAAGCTCGTTATAGTTATAATACCCGATTGAAAGACAGGCGTCGGTTTCATCATACCGGAAACCCCTGTCGGAAAAAATTGTCTTTGCACGGGCGTTGATAAATTCCAGTATTTTCGGAAGGAGATCCTTCCCGTCCTTATATTTTTCCGCCACATTGTCCAGGACCCTGTCAATATCAAGATCGATGTCCCTGGCGATGAGCATATCCACCACGGCATTTGCCTGACGCCGCAGGGCATAGGGGTCCTGGGACCCTTTCGGAATATTTCCCACGGACCAGGAGCCGAGAATATTGTCAATCTTCTCCGCGAGTGACACCACAACGCTCACGGTCTTTTCCGGCGGCGCGTCCTCATGGGAACGGGGCCGGTAATGCTCCTCAAGTGCATCGGCGACTTCCGGGTCCTCTCCGTCAAGGAGTGCGTAGATCCTTCCAATCTGACCCTGGAGCGAGGTAAACTCGAAGACCATGGCGGTATTGAGGTCCGCCTTGGAAAGCTCAATGGCGCGCTGTATTTTCTTCGCCGTATCGTCCGGAAGGGACATCTCCTTTACAATAACAGCGGCAATCTCCTGCATGCGGAGCACCTTGTCATAGATTGAACCGAGGTCCTTGTGAAAGAGAACATTCTTCAGTGAATCAACAAATCCCGAAAGGGGAATTTTCCGGTCTTCTTCAAAGAAAAACCTGCCGTCATTGAACCGCGCCCTGATGACACGCTCGTTCCCCGCCCTGATATGGTCCGTGGGGGGATTGTTGGACACCACAAGAAAGTTCGGCATCAGTTTCCCCGCCTTGTCGCGGAGGGCAAAATATTTCTGGTGTTCCTTCATCTCGGTAATGAGCACAATGTCGGGAACCGCGAGGAACTCTTTATCAAATCCGCACACCACGATGTGGGGCTTCTCCACGAGGAAGGTCACCGTGTCCAGGAGCTCCTCGTCCTCAATGATAGTGCCGCTTATGGAATCCGCCGCGTTCTGCAGTTCCTTCCGGATCAGTTCCTTCCGGCGGTCCTGGTCCACGATAACATTATTGTCCTCGAGTATCGTCAGGTACTCCGCAATAGAGGGAACTTCAACCATGCGGTTGCTCTGGATAAAGTGCCCCCGGGTCATATTCGACGATGCAATGCCGGACATTTCGAACGGCACAAGAACATCGTTGAACAAAATAAGAAAGTACGCCACGGGACGGGGAAAGGTAATAGTCTTATCGCTCCACTTCATCCGTTTCGGGAAAGGAAGCGCACCTACAATATGTTCCACAATGGATGGAATTATTTCCTCTGTTTTACCTGCGGCGGCCCGTTTTTTCCCGTAGATATAGTCGCCTTTATCAGTCGTGACGGTATATACATTGGAGAGCTCAAGGCCGTTTCCTCTGAGAAATCCTTCAAGGGCTTTTGACGGAGCGCCGTCCGCGCCATAGGCTGCCTTCGCGGAGGGGCCCTTCACTTCAACCTCTTCGTCGCGCTGGGTCGCCGCGACCCCCGATACCGCCGCCACAAGGCGCCTGGGCGTCGCCACGACCTTCACTTCGTCAAAGTCTATCCGGTGCTCCTCAAATTTCTGGCGCAGTATCGTTTCAATGGACTGGATTGCCGGGGGGAGATATCCGGCGGGGATTTCTTCGGTCCCTATTTCGCAGAGAAAATTCGCATTCTTAAGCATTGGTTCACTGTCCTCATGTGTATTAATATCGCCCCCCCGAAAAAAAATTCTACTATAAGGGCAAATTCGGGGAATGTCAGTGCATACAAAGTAAAATTTTTACTTTTTGTCAATGTATTTATCACATATTAATTCCAATAAACGAAGCCGCACCGGTACGGTATATTTAAATCCTTCCAAAATAGTTTTTTATTGAATTCGGGGCGATATACTTTCATCTGTGACGAAGGATTCAAGCTATGGATAACAGAACACTGAAACAACTCCTCGGCAGCAGGATTTTTGACGAGGCCCTCACCTGTCTTGAATCAGGACGCCTCAGGGAAATGACCCCCGGACCGGGACGGGTCCACGCCCGGATTGCGGGAGACTACGTTGAGGAATTCACCGTAGACATTGAACTTGATGCCGCCGGGGAGCCCGAAAGCCTCTCCTGCACATGCTCCTCCCCGGGGACGTGCATCCATATGGGTGCGGCGCTCCTGCAGTATATCCGGAACAGGCGCACCGCACACACAAATCCTCACGCTGAAAAATCTTCGCGCACCACGGCACAAACAGCCCCCGGGAGAAACACCAGCCTCAGGATTACCGCTACGGCACCTGTTCCCGTTGTGGAACTTGATGTCACAAAAACGGGACTCGTTATACAGATTCTCTTTGAATACCGCGGCAGAAGGATTTCACCCGGAGAGAAAGGACACCTCATCTACAACAGGCCTGACAGCATTCATGAAAGCCCTTCTTCCGCATTACGGCGGGACCTTCCCGGTGAAGAAAAATACACGCGTTGCATACGTGAAATCTTTGCCCATGGTCCTGTCTCAGAAAATCCCGATGATGATACAGCATTCACCACATCTATGACCATGGAGGAATTCTCGGCACAGTTCGGAGAGACGCTGTACAATGCAGGGGTCGTTCCCGTCCTCAGGGGATACCGTGAGAAGATACTCCTTCATGGAGGAACCATATCCTGCACCCTCCGGGAAGGTCCGGATAGCTATACCCTCAAGGCAGCCTATACCATGCCGGGAGGTATTCCCCTTCCCGTGACACTCCGCAGGGAATATATTGCAAAAGGTACCGTAAAGACCACGGAGGGATTTGCAGTCGTAACCCACAATGACGCGTCGCGTCTCTTTGATTTCATAAACAGGGGAATGGACCGTGAAGGATCGCTGCGCATCAGCCGCTATGACATTCCCGCACTGGCTTCCGTTGAGGAATCTATCAGTGATATTTCCCATACATACAGTGAGATGCTGCGGAAACTCAAAAACGCAGACACCATAAAGGAGTATCCCGTGCCGGATTTATTTTGCGGCACCCTCCGGAAATACCAGTATAACGGATACCGGTGGCTGCGGTTTATCTGTGACCATGGACTCAACGGCTGCCTCGCGGACGACATGGGGCTGGGGAAAACAGTGCAGACAATCGCGTTCCTCGCCTCACGAAAGCTGGCCGGTGCCGAAGCCCCGTCCCTCCTTGTGCTTCCCGTGGTGACCCTTTCCAACTGGGAACGGGAACTGCGGAAATTCGCCCCCTCCATGACATATCGTATTCACAGGGGCGCCGGAAGGGAACGGGGCGGGGATGCTTTCACCGGAAAAGACCTGATACTTGTGAGTTACCAGACCCTCCGTAATGACATTGAACTTTTCAGGGAGAACGAATTTGACTGCATTGTCCTGGACGAGGCGCAGACCATAAAAAACCCCTCCTCCGGAATATCGAAGGCGGTCCGCAGCCTCGCCGGAAAACATCGGTTGTCCCTCACCGGGACCCCTGTGGAAAACAGCCACCTGGACCTCTGGTCGCAGATGGAATTTCTGAACCCCGGCCTTGTGGGCCCCCTGAAGATTTTCACGAAGGCCTTTGAAACCAATGACACACACCGCATAGAGGAACTGAAACACAAAACGGCCCCCTTTATTCTCCGCCGCCGGAAGGAGGAGGTGCTCACCGAGCTCCCGCCGAAGGAGGAGATAACCGTATTCACGGAAATGGAGAAATCCCAGAGAAATGTGTATAATACACATGCGGAAGCATTCCGCGCCTCACTGGGCCGGTCAATACGGAACAGGGGCATCGCGGCATCCCGTGCTGATATATGGAGCGCCCTTCTGAAGCTGAGGCAGATCTGCCTTTTCCCGTCACTTGCCGGCGAGGAATACCGCAATGCGGGTTCCTGCAAGTTCGATGCCCTGCGCACAATGATGGGGGAAATCCTGGAAGAGGGACACCGGGCCCTTGTGTTCTCCCAGTTTGTCACGGTATTGTCTATCCTGCGTTCACATCTCGATGCAGCAGGTATTGCATACTCATACCTTGACGGCTCCACCCGGAACCGTGACAGGGAAATCCGGCGGTTTCAGGAACAGAGCAATATCCCCCTCTTCCTTGTGAGCCTCAAGGCAGGGGGTGTGGGAATCAATCTCACCGCCGCAGATTCCGTCATTCTCTTTGACCCCTGGTGGAACCCGGCAGTGGAAGCGCAGGCTGTTGACAGGGCCCACCGCATAGGGCAGAACCGGAATGTGACCGCGTTCAGGCTGATAGTACGTGACTCCGTGGAGGAAAAAATCCTTTCACTCCAGGAGAAAAAGAAGCTCCTCGCGGAAGACCTCATTGACGGTGAGAACAGAATTCTGAAATCACTCTCAGAGGATGATGTGCTGGGTTTGTTTGAGTGATTGTGGTGTTGTGCGTATTGATTCAAGCCGTACAAAATTCCGCTCCCGCGTTTAAGCAGAGAGGGACAGCTCCTACAGTCTCCGGCTTACACCGGCCATCAGTCCCGCGAGATATAACGGCGCATCGACATCGGAAATGTAGCTGAAACGCAGCATAAAAAACAATTCACATGCAGTTAATGAATACGCCCCCCCCACGTGGCCATGTAACGATAATGCCCGGCTGTACGCTTCATAATTATCTCCGCGAATAATGAGAAACGACATCGCCGGCACAACTGATACTACACCATGCAGCCCCCGGCATCCGGGGACCGGATACTTCCACTCAGGGCCAATTCCCAACGTTGTCACATAAACCTTTGCATGGTCTCCATAAAATATCTCCTGCTCCAGGAGCGCACTTACTTCAGGAAAAATACGGAGAACCCATCCCGGAAGCAAATCAGATCCCGGAACAGTATCAGATTCAGCAGTATATCGGACCATTACTCCTGCAGCAGAGGGCAGGACCCCGGACAGTTTTCCATAGTTCTTCCCGTACGACAGCGCCAGTGATAATTTTCCCCGGTACAACCTGTCACCATCTTTCCTGTCAGAGCTCTGTTCACTCTCCTTTTCAGCAATAGATTCCGGATTCCGGCTCTGGTCCTTTCCATCAGCACTAATACCGGTCGTATTTTGTTCTGCGGGTCCTGCGGGATTATCCTCCCTGTAATTCTTTACTATCGTGCGGGGAACAGTAAACGTTCCATAATCAGTTTCAATAACAGTTGATTTCTCTGTTCGACGAATGATTCTGCCTTTCAATGTTGTTCCGTCATGGAGCACTACTTCATCAGAAACCGCCCTGCTGTTGTGAGCAAAAGGGATTAGTATCAACAAAAGAACAAGGAATGCTTTGATGTGTCCTGGGGAACGAGAATTCATTCTATTATATTTTTCTTTTTTATTTCAGGTATCAGTATTGTTCGATCTTTTCTACTTTATTTTCAGGAACAGACAGCTTCCCGAGAACAGTCTTCAATGTCATTGTACCACCGGATCTGCCGATAATTGATCCTACAAATAATGTGCCGTCTTTCATAAAAATTCTCACTTTTCTGTTCCCGGAAGAGATCTTCTTTTTTCCGGCTGGAATTTCTTCTAAGACAAAATTTTTATTCAATGCATCTTCCGCCATTTTAATCATGCTGTGATCATAACCTGTTTCCACAGAATGGGCAGGCTTGTCCTGTATTTCAGATATAATCACTCCCCTGGCAGTGCCCGGTTCATTTCCTGATTTTCCCGTAATCCTGGTGTTTACAGCAACCATTTGCGAAAGAACAGTATCGTCAAACATCAGGCTCATTTTTTTTGAAAGCCTGCTGATTCTCGTGTTCCTCGTCCCTGTTGTGCTCATCACATACAATCGACGGGCGGCATATTTCGACAACACTGAGTCCGGGTTGTCCGATATTATTGCGAGATACAGTGATGTGGCCTTCCTGCTTTTTCCCGTTCTTTCATAACAATATGCACGGTAATAATTGATTTTTTTTAATTCCTCCGGTGTTGCCGTTCTGTTAAGATGATCCAGCATTTCCAGAGAATCATGATACGCGTGAAGAAGATACAACCTCTCTGCACTGATTATTGATTTCTTTTTCTGTGAAAGAATTTTTTTAACTTCACTCTGAAAACCATCAAGATACCGCAGCAGCAGGCCAGCGGTTATAGCCGATGGCTCCCCGCTGTACTCCTCCAGAACCTGTTTGTAAACCATCCTCGCATTCCGGTAGTCACTTATCATTGCATACGAAAAACCCATATGCAGAAGGATCGTCCCGCGAAGCAGATGCATGGTGCCTGATGACTGCAGGGCTTTCTGATAATACGTTACTGATTTCTTATATAGCCTGTTGCGCTCATAGTAATACGCTATCTCAAAATCTTTATCCCATCTGCTCTCCGGAATATCTTTAATCGCCGGCCTCCCGGTAATATAGCGAAAGCCATTAATGACAGTAATTACCGGTATTGCAAGGAGAGAATACCGATCTATGGATACGCTTCGGTATTGCGGTCTTTCATCAAGGATTCTGCTCACATTATATTCGACCATGTCAGACTGGTCTTTTGATATCTCCCCGTTATAAAGCTGTTTGTTTACACGGTATGCCAGCACAAGCTGCAGCTGATCAAGATTATCTTCGACTCTGTCAATATTCTGCAGGTACACCTTGAGCTCTTTAAGCCTTACATAAATCGATACATCATTTAACAATACAACAGAAGATACGGCAAGGAGTGCAGCGAAAAGTAAAAACACTTCAACCCTGAAAGAGCTTAACCACCTGAACATATTACCCTTTCCCGGTGAGAGCTTTTTTTGTTACTCTAACTTGCTCTGTACGATTTCTTCCGTTTCTCTTTGCCCTGTAAAGACCCTGGTCCGGATAGTATAGAATTTTCTCAATATCCTTAACATGCTCCAGCAGTTCAGGGGCGAAAAACGAAATACCTATACTGATGGTAACAGACAACGTGTCATCTTCAGAGAACACTAATTTTTCAGCGGCCTTTCTTATCCTTTCAGCCAGTGCTTTAATCTCCTTCAGGGACCCGCTTTCGGTTATTACCGCGAACTCCTCGCCGCCGTATCTTGCAATTACATCAGAAGCCCGGCAGCTTTTTTTAAGGAGATCCGCAATTCCGGATATAACAGAATCCCCCGCCATATGCCCATAGGTATCATTGATTTTTTTAAAATGATCAATGTCAATCATCAATGCTCCAAGTCCGCTATGGTTGCGTTTTGCTTTTGACAATTCAGAATTAATTCGTTCAAAGAGGTTTCTCCGGTTACACAACCCTGTCAGCGCATCTGTAACCGCCATATTTTCAATTATACTTATTTTTTCATGGATGTTTTCAGCCATTCTATTTAATGATGAACTCAAGGCCCCGATCTCATCAGTCCTGTGAAGGTTCACTCTTGCATTAAGATCACCATTGCTTATATCCCCACTCTGACGTTTTAAAAGACGAATCGGATACACAATTATTTTATAAAACAAAAACGCGAAGAAAATATGGAGAAGCGCAATTATCGATATGATAAAAAAGGCAAGTTTGTACAAATCACGAAGGCTTCTGTTAATTTCACCTGTACTCATTGAAAAATAAAGGACCGGATTCTGCACTGCAGGCACTATAACCGGAATGAAAAAATTCAGGTTTCCTGTCCCTTCATCAACTGTAATCTGGTATTTCTCACCCGCAAGCTCTTTTCTCGCAAGGGCCTTTATCCCGTTCAGTATCTTGGCGCTCGAAACAGTAATATCCGCGCCCGTGTGATCAAGAACGTCTCCCCTGTCGTTATAGATAATATAATTTTCCACAAGGGGGCTCACAATGTTCTTAATCTCCTGTAAAGCAGCAGTACGGGTCCCGGTGGTAACCATCCTTCCGGAGGAATCACCTGTCCTGAATTCTTCAAGAGATCTCACAAGTCCCGAAACAAGGTCCTTTGCCCTGTACCTTGTATTATCAGCAATTATATCCACCTGATTTTCAAAAACCACGAACACAATGAAGGACATATTTATAATCGCAAGCAGAAGATACAGTATGCTAAACTTGACAATGATGGAATTGAATTTTATTCGAACCTTTTTCATTGTAGCGTATCCCGCGGATATTCCTCTTTTATTATTTATTGCCCGCCCCTGACAGAAAGCACATACAGGGAGCCGTCTGTTTTCACTGTATAACTCATTCCGCCGCTAATCATATCAATATGGAATGCCACTGTATCGTCATTCGATCTTGTTGTCGACGTCCAGCATGAAACTCCCTCAATCAGGGAAAAGCCCTGCGTGTTCAGCCATGCCGCAATATTGCTCTCACCGCAATGGATAAGCGTCGTAAGCTCATTGACATTAGGGACCCGCCAGTCACCGTGCCCCCCGAGCACCAGTGATTCAGCATAGGCAATGGCGTCTCCCCAGCTCTCAGAGGGGCTGCCGGGAGGCGACTGCTCCCACATAAGACCCGTGAGTTTATCTGTTATCGTTCCGTTTCCATTTGCAACAAAGCGGGGTACCGGCCAGGGGACCCCTTCCTGATAATATCCGTCATCTCCCGTTGCATAACTAACAGTCTGCCCGGTGACGGGAATAACCTTTGAACTGCCCCTTACCACTCTGACATTAAAACCCGAACCGCTATTGAACGTGGTAATCTTGTTTTCGTCAAAGACACAGGCCCATATATTTACACTGTCTTGAGCTGATACCGTAGATGTCAAGTGCTCACTATCCACAAGTGTGTTCAAAAATGGCGGCTTCAGCCAAGTAACCTGACTACTCTCACCATAATGGAAAAAGCTTTGAAGCTCAAAACGGTTCGGTACCCGCCAGTCATTGTATCCTCCCGTTGTCACTGCTGCCGCTGATGAGAGGGCCAAACTCCATGACGATGAGGGAACCACAACGCCCTCACCCCAGATGAGCCCCGTCATGTTATCCCTGACAGTGCCGCTGCCCAATGATTCAAACCGCGGGGAAGGCCATGGAGCACCTTTCTGATAATATCCATCATCGCCATACACATAACTGATTGTCTGCCCTGTTCGGAATACCGGGACCTGACAGAGAGAGCTTTCTTCATCCAGCAATCCCCCCAGGCCTGAACCGCACCCCGCAATAAATACTATATGCAGAAGTATGATTATTTTATGTAGTCCATGCATTCTTCACCTGATGACACATCAAAGACTGCTGGCATGTAAAATCACTCAATATTTTTGAGTATAATCCAGATTATGTTGAATAGTAGTTGTAGAATCTTTTACGCGTCCATAACTTTTTTCATAGTTTTTATACGGATTAATATTTACTCTACAGAGCCTGCTGTTGCAATTACTCACATGTATTCCTTTCGGCAGGATACAGTACATTTTTTTAACTGATACATTTATTATTCCACATCATATTGACAATTCCGAGAAATCCTGCATGATAGTGCTTTCTCATAATATAATGATCCGGAGTACATAGCATTGACACAGACACAACCCTACAGTGACGCTATTGAAGAAGTCTACATTTCAATGCCCGTCAGAAAAATTGACGGCAGCTATATGTCAATTATTCTCCAGCACACCCTTCATCTGGAAATCGGGCTCGATCCCGGGATACTTGAATCCTTTACTATGCACGACTTCAGGGACCTCGCAGAACAGCTGAAAAAGGCCGGTGTCAGGACAACTGTTCACGCCCCCTTCAATGAACTGTTTCTGGGGGCCCCGGACCGGCTTATCCGCGAGGCGGCAATTGCGCGAATGGACTATGCCTTCAATATCGCGGAACTCTTTTCCCCGAAAGCAATTGTGGTGCACCTGAATTTCGAGGAGCGGCGGTTCCGGTACCTCTATGACGAGTGGATGGGAAATATTATACCGAACCTGAAGCGGTATGCCGACAGGTGCGGGGAAATGGGAGCGGTCCTTTCGCTGGAAAATGTATACGAGGAGGTACCTGACGCGGTGCAGGATGTCTTTACACGCCTGAAGGGATATCCGGCACAGCTGTGCCTGGATGTTGGCCACGTGTCAGCATTCTCCGACACGTCCCTGGGGGAGTGGCTCGAGGCGGCGGGCCCCTATATCGGCCATTTCCATCTTCACGACAACGACGGCACCGGCGACCAGCACCAGCCAATAGGCACCGGCATCATTGACTTTGACCTCGTGGGAAAATTTATCGCATCCATGGAATCCCGCCCTCTTATCACCCTGGAACCCCACACGGAAGAGAATATATGGAAGACCCTGAAGGGGTTTTCCGCAACAGGGCTCCTGGATATAATCAGGGACAAGAAAACACCTTTACGGTGAAAACTTCACAGGCAGTCCCATTCGGACCCGGACTGCTCTCCCGCGGTGCCTGCCCGGAGTCCACAGGGGCGCACTGTTCAGCAGCCGTAACGCCTCCTCATCGCATCCATCACCAATACCCCGCACAACCTGCAGTTCAGACAGAGTCCCGTCCGTCTCCACGATGAACTGCAGATACACAGTGCCGGCAGTACCCTTCTTCCGGGCTTCCGGCGGATAGCGCAGATTCTGGTGCAGGTACTGCATAAAAAACCTCATTCCCCCGGGAGGGACCGGCTTATCCGATACCGCAGAATAGATCCTGACTTCTCCGGAATAACCAGCCGCACCAACCAGTAACAGTATCGTAATCGCGGCACATATCTTCGCAATACTGCGTAAGGGTATATTAATTGTATATCCGGACATTTTCATTTTCCCCAGCCATATTTCATAATGCCATGCTATACTGCCCGTTTCGTACCCTGTAAACAATAATACGAAATAATTACTTGCAATTTTATAATCCGCCAATTATTTCTTTCCCCGCGCAGGAATTAGAAAACAACAAGTACACACTGCACATGAAGGATATTCGCAATCATATATCACGTTGTTCCGCAGAAAATCAAATGACCAGTGACTATAAATCATAACGGAGGAAGTATGGTAGATATTATTTCGTTGTTTCCTGAAACACAGGGCATACCTGAAAAATTCAATATCGGTGACGTGACCCAGGACCGGTATCTGGTGAACGGCCAGATACGGACATGGAAAGGTCCCCTTGAGGAAGTATATTCACCGGTATGTGTACGGGATGGAGATACCCTCTCACGGGTACTTCTTGGACATTATCCGCTCCTTACAGAAAATGAAGCGATGGAGGCACTTCAGGCCGCGGTGAAGGCATATGACGGCGGTATGGGTGCATGGCCTACCATGTCCGTTGAAGAGAGGATTCACCATGTCCGTGAATTCGCGTTACGTATGAAGGAAAAGCGGGAGAAGGTTGTACAGCTCCTGATGTGGGAAATCGGAAAATCCTACGCCGACTCCCAGAAGGAGTTTGACAGGACTTTTCAGTATATCATGGACACCATTGACGCCCTGAAGGAACAAGACAGGGTGGCATCACGGTTTACCATCGAAGACGGCATTATAGGGCAGATACGCCGTTCACCTCTCGGCGTGGTACTCTGCATGGGGCCCTATAACTATCCACTCAATGAAACATTCGCCACGCTCATTCCGGCCCTCATCATGGGGAACGCTGTTATTTTCAAACCGGCGAGATTCGGTGTCCTTCTCTATGAACCGCTCCTTGAGGCATTCAGGGACTCTTTCCCGAAAGGAGTTGTCAATACGGTGTACGGCGACGGGGAGGCAGTGATACTCCCCATGATGCGCACGGGCCTTATCAATGTCCTGGCTTTTATCGGCAGCAGCCGGGTGGCCAATATTCTTAAAAGCAATCACCCGAAACTCAACCGCCTCCGCGGGGTCCTGGGGCTTGAAGCGAAAAATGCCGCCATCATCCTTGAAGATACCGACATGGACACCGCGGTGCAGGAAAGCCTTCTCGGGAGCCTCTCCTTCAACGGCCAGCGGTGTACCGCGCTGAAAATAATATTTGTCCATGAAAATATCGCGGAGACATTTATCAAACGCTTCAACACGGCGCTGAGGGAACTGAAGTTCGGCATGCCCTGGGAGGACAATGTGAAAATCACGCCCCTTCCGGAGGACGGAAAAATTGAATACCTGAAGGAGCTTGTGGAGGACGCGGTGCAGCACGGGGCATCGGTCATGAATGAGCAGGGAGGAGAACACGCGGGAACATTTTTCTATCCGGCGCTCCTGTATCCTGCAAATGAAAAAATGAGGGTATACCATGAAGAGCAATTCGGGCCGGTCATTCCGGTGATCCCCTTCAAGGATGTTGAAACGCCCATCAACTATATTGTTGATTCAAAATACGGGCAGCAGCTTTCAATCTTCGGCCGCGACAGCAGCAGGATCGCGTCCCTGATCGATCCCCTTGTAAACCAGGTATGCCGGGTCAACATCAACACACAGTGTCAGCGGCAGCCGGATACGTTCCCTTTCACCGGCAGAAAGGATTCCGCCGAAGGGACGCTGTCTGTTTCAGACGCACTGCGGGCCTTTTCAATCCGGACCCTTGTGGCCGCGAAAAACAGCGAACTCAATGACACGATTATAAAAGACATTGTCCGTAACCGTAAGTCAAATTTTCTCTCCACAGACTTTATCTTCTGATAAAGTCTGTGGCACTACCATGTTTTTCAGATAAATACGCGATAAAGGTGAAGACCATTGCGGGTACAGCATTGGACGCAGGCTTAAATTTTTTTTAAAGGCTTCCGGATATCCTCTGCACCACATGGTCCGCTCTGGAATGAATTTCCTCTGATGTCGCGGAAAGCAGTTTCATGCTGTCAAGCATTTCAAAGAGGGACTGGTTCAGGATCGAGATCATCTGCGACGAGTCCGTGATGTAGGTTTTCTGTTCATCAGTCTCGCTCCCGATATGCTGCGCAAGGTCCATGTTCTTTTTCATTTCATGTATGATAATATTGATATACTGCTCTTCGTTGATAATACTTTCCTGCAGCGCTTCAATCTTTAGTGAGTTTTTCTGCATATACTGCAGCATATCCTTAATTATGGAGGCGGTGTTTTTTATACCATTCACCCCTTCTTCCGTGGTGCGGGAGCTTTTGTCCAGAACACTGTAAATTTCGCTTATGCTTTCCCCTGTCTGCACCGCAAGTTTCCCTATCTCATCGGCAACTACCGCGAACCCTCTCCCTGAATCCCCGGCCCTGGCGGCCTCGATACTCGCATTCAGCGAAAGGAGATTGATTTTGTCTGATATCTCCACAATTAATTCAACGGTACTCCGTATCCTGTCACTCTGTACCTTAATATCCGAAACAGTGTTTTCAACATTCCGGACCATTTCTTCAATTGAACCGGTCTGGTTCTGAATTTCAGCAATTCCGTCAACCGAGGATTTAATATGGTCTTTCGTCTCATCCTGGATTTTTTGAAAGTCAGTAATTGAATGTTCAATTGTTGCATTCCCCTCAAGCTGATGTGAGGATATTTCGCGTATAGAATCCGCTTTTGACAGCAGCTTTTGAAGGGAGGAAGTCATTTCTTCAAAACTGCCCGTCTGCCCTTTCAGCCTATGGTTAAATTCAGCAACAAATGTATTCTGACGTTCAACCTGTTCAAACAACGCCACCATCTGCTCCTTCACAGCTGCGGCAGTTTTTGTCTTTGCCTCCTGGTCCTCTTCGATTTTTTCCCTGTGTTCGCGGTTAAACTGATTTGAAAGCCGTGTAGTAACATACAAGGCTATTGCAACAAGGATCACACATGCCATCTGAATTGTATAGTCCGTGGTTACTGACCGGTCATTCAAGCCGGAATAAAAGTAAAGATATAACACTCTTCCTGTGTTCAGTGCCACCATAGCCGTTACAGACCAGGTAATAAACCTGAGATTAAAGAACAGCATATAATTCAAAATTATCGGAATAATATATACAAACACCAGAAGCCGTGTTGAGGTGAAGAGTACAAACCCGTATACAATAAAAAAACCTGTAATCGTGACATATTTTATATATGTACTGTCCTTCTTCTTGTAATACATACACTGGGCCATGACCATGGGGACAATGAGCAGTATAAAAAACGTTACGATATAAAGAAAGCTTTTCCCCCCTTTCAGATATTCCGCGATATACCCGAGTAAAAGAAACCCCTCTAAAAACCAGTTTGTGAGAAGAACAACATAATTTGTTCTCTGAATCGTTGTTTCCATAAACGTGTAACACCCTTTTTCTTTATTTTTACGGTTTATTTCTCATGACGGCTATGCAATATCCGCATCAATATCGCCTATATCGATGTAGTTCCATATAGAACACCAGTGTTGATTTTTTAAAGTCCGGAGTTATACAAAGAATGATTGTATCACATCAGGCGGAGAGACCCCGAAAATACTGAACAATCCCATCAAGACTTTTCACCATAGTCGCCGCACCCATTTCGATTGCCTTCATCGGCATGCCGAATACCGCTGACGACTTCCTGTCCTGTGCAATTGTGACTGCTCCGGACTCTTTCATGGCAAGAAGGCCCTTCGCTCCGTCTGCCCCCATACCGGTAAGAATTACGCCCATGGCGCTGCTCCCCGCAACATCGGCAGCTGAATGAAAAAGAACATCAACTGCCGGCTTAAAGCGGCCGATACCAACGGGTTCACTGTCGTCAAGTATTACAAAGTATCCTTTCACATCCCGTCCTATTCGCATATGGCGGTTTCCCGGAGCAATAAATGCAGTACCATCAAGGATACGGTCGCCATCCTTCGCTTCCGTCACCCGTATCCGGGAAAATTTGTTTACCCGATCCGCGAAGGGACCGGTAAATTCGACCGGCATATGCTGTACGATACAAATTCCCGGAAGGTTCTCCGGAAGCCGTGTCAGGATGGAAAAGAGCGCCTCGACACCGCCGGTGGATGCCCCAATCACGATAATACTGCTGCTGGACGGCCCCCCCTGGTGCACCACCCCCGGCCGGGGGACCGGGACCGGCCGCAGGCGTATGGCATCCCTGGATTGTGCTGCTGCACGGATCTTACCGTGCAGCTCATCACTGAACGCGATAAGGGCCTCTTTTGTAACAATTTCATCATAGGACGGTTTCAGCACAAATTCCACCGCTCCGGAACCCATAATTCCAGCTGCACGCGCTGTTTCAATGGATGAATGACTGCTTATCACCACAACAGGAACAGGATTTTCCATCAATACATCATGCAGAAACTCCTGGTAGTCCTCCCCCGGAATATTCACGTCCAGAGTAATAACATCAGGATTAAACTGCCTGATCTTATTTCTGGCAAAGGAAAGATTTATTGCAGTCGCAGATACATCAATATCCACCGCACTCATCAGTACGTCAGAAAGAAACTTACGCATTACTGCGGAATGGTCAATAACAAGAACTTTTATTTTGTTCATTTTTCTGGTACACAATATTTGTAAAAAATTCACACTGTGTTGTGTAAACCTTTTAAAATTATATCACAGCACAATTAGAAATACAACACATTAAAAAATCAATTTCTGATACTCCCTCCTTCGTTCAAGTTTGAATGATGCATCATCATTTTTTTTGAAAAAAAATTTTTTTATATCATTATAAAATAAAAATTATATTTTTATTTTATAAATAAATTGTTAACTTTTCTTGCAAAAAATTCTCTTCTTTGCAGAGTATCCGCATAACAGAGCAACATAACGTGCAAAAAAACTATTCCTGAGAATGGAGTATCCTGTGAATGTAACACTTATTTTTGATATGTTTTTTATGGTTGTAGGGGGCCTTACGATTTTTCTGCTCGGCATGAACAATATGTCCAGCGGTATGCAGGCAATTGCCGGGGACAGGCTCAGGCAGCTTATCAGCGCAGTCACCAACAACAGATTTATGGCAATTTCCGTCGGTTTTCTGGTAACCGGTATTATACAGTCAAGCTCTATCACCAGCGTTATGGTGGTAGGCTTTGTGAACGTGGGGGTAATGACCCTCACCCAGGCAATTGGCGTCATTCTCGGGGCCGATATAGGAACAACCGTAACAGGGTGGATACTGGCGCTGAAAATCGGAAAATACGGACTCCCCCTCCTTGGTGTTGCGGGACTGACATTCCTTTTTGCCAAAAAAGAGCGCCTCAGATATACCGCACTTATGGTGATGGGAATCGGGATGATATTTTTCGGACTTGAGCTCATGAAGAACGGATTCAAGCCGATACGGGAAATCCCTGAATTTCTGGCCCTCTTCGCACGGTTCACCCCGGACACCTTCGGCGGTCTTATGCTGTGCGTCATGACCGGTGCCTTCATCACCGCTATTGTGCAATCCTCTTCCGCCTCGGTGGGAATCGTCATGGGCATGGCAGCAACGGGTGTCCTGAAATTCGACACCTCTGTGGCTCTTGTCCTCGGCATGAATATCGGTACAACAATTACTGCACTTCTCGCGTCAATAGGGACAACCACGAACGCGAAACGCGCCGCGTACGGGCATACTATTACAAAGTTTATCGGTGTTCTCTGGGTACTGCCGATCTTCCCTCTTTTTCTGAGCATTGTATCATACTTAACGGGGAATGACCCCGGCACCATACGCATTGAAAACGGCACTGAATCGTATCCCTACATAATTCATGGCATTGCAATTGCCCATACAATTTTCAATATAGTTAATGTGGTTCTCTTCACTCCCTTTATCAACCCCCTCGCAAAGCTTCTGGAAAAGATTGTGCCCGAAAAACCATTTCAGGAACAGCCCCGCCTTACACGGTATGACATACGGATGCTTGATACCCCTTCACTGATCATTGAACAGTCCCGCCGTGAAATCATCCTTATGGGGGACCGGATAAAGCTCATGTTTCAGCATCTGCGCAATATTCTCCAGGACGAAAACCATGAGAAAGACAACGAAAAGATGATTTTCCAGTACGAAGAGGAACTTGACACCATGCAGAAGGAGATCTCGATCTTCCTTATTGACACCATCCCCTCTGACATCACCCACGACCAGGTAAGGGAGGCGCAGTCGCAGCTGCGCATTGCCGATGAATACGAGTCGATCAGCGACCATATCGCCACAATTCTCAAGCTGTATTTAAAAATGAAAATGGCAAAGATCAGCCTCACCACTGAAAAATACAAGGATATCCTGGAGCTGCATGAACAGGTAGTGGATTATTATCAAATGATTAATGAGTCATTTGGAAAGCGTCACCCTGAAGATTTAACGAAAGTGTACACCGAAGGAAATACAATCACTCACCATTTTCGCGAGCTCAGGAGCAATCACCTGGAACGGCTTTCACGGAAAAAGCTGGATCCTCTTATGAGTGTGTGTTACATGAATATGCTGAACGCATACCGTACAATTAAAGACCAGGTGCAGAACGTGGCGGAAGTACTTGCGGGAGAGAAACAACGCTAATGGACGTTACACAATAGCATCAAAAAATGATCCCGGCTCGGGGAGGGGGCTTCGTGTCTGCACCCTTCCTGTGCGGTTGTATTCCGGTTCACCGGAATTCTGCGCGATGCCCAGAAGCCTGTGGTGGTCCTCCGGAAGGGGTTTGGCATAGGTAATATTTGAAGATGTCCTCCGGGTAACCCCATGAATCTTCTCGACTTTGCCTTCACCGTAGACCGGCCAGACATAGAACCGTTCAGAATTCCCCTTCTGGTTCTCTACTCTGTTAAAGTTTATTACCGATAAGCCGCCTGATATCCTCATAAAAAAAGTATCGGCAGGAACTGCTGCAATCTTTAATCCATTATTTCTTGACTGTACAGATACACCCGATACTATTCATTATCCTGATCACATGTGAGATACAATGAACGCACACAATGCTTCCGGTGTCACACCGGCACAATCAAAAACCATTCTTAAAAAGCTGCTCCGTTACTATGGGGACCCTGTCGCGGACCTTCATTTTGACAGCCTGTACCAGCTGTGTATCGCCGTTGTGCTATCTGCACAAACGACCGATAAACAGGTAAATGCTGTTACCCCGAAGCTGTTTACAAAATATCATGATTTTGGAGAACTTGCTCAGGCAGATATTAACGATGTTGAAACCATTATTAAGAGTACCGGATTTTACCACAACAAGGCCCGCAATATCATCCGTCTCGCGGAAACTATAATGCTGAAATTTAACGGAACAGTTCCCGCTACCCTGAAAGAGCTCACCTCACTTCCCGGAGTGGGAAGAAAATCCGCGAATGTTATTCTGTCGATGGGGTTTGACATTCCGGCATTTGCCGTCGATACCCATGTACTCCGCATTGCCAAACGGATAGGATACACCGCCTCAGACAATCCCCTTGATGTGGAGAAAGCCGTTACTTCCACGCTTGATGAAAAGGACTGGAAAAACGCGCACCTGATATTAATCCGTCACGGCAGGGTGCTTTGTACAGCCCGTGCGCCCCGCTGCAGCGACTGCCCGGTCAATTCCCTCTGCGGTTTCGCAGATAAAACTGTTTGAATGTATACAATACTTCCGGATCATTCTTCCGGGTATTCAGTTCCTGTGCCGGGTCAAGGCCTGTAATTGTCCTGAGAGACTCATACGATGACTCCACAAGCCCGGAATCGATGTCAGTAAGATATTCCATCAGGAAGGGTATCGCCCCCGGCTCCTTTGTCATGCCCAGTACCGCGATACCCCATAGCTTGAAATTCCTGTTTGCTTTCGGTATTTTTTCCTGCAGTAAATCACGTTTTCCTGCGGCATGGCGGGCTGCAAGATTAATGATATTTGAAGCATTTTCTATTTTTTCTTCAGGGACAAGTGAACTCTCATAGGCGTAATTCACTATCTTTTCAAAGGATATTTCAATTTCACGATCTTCGATCTGCCTTGCTACGGCATCCCCCAGCTCAACATCACCGGACAGAAACAGTTCCTCCCACTCACTGTCAGCATAATTCATCCGGTAACGATCCGCAGCAGCATGGTCCAGCAGCTCCCTGAACAGGACAAGATCTCCGGTACGGGTGACAATTGTTTTCAAATCATTATAGGGGAATTCGAAACCGAAACGCAGCAGAACAAGTCCGCTTTCCTTTTTCTGAAACGTGGCAATTCCTGAATGCCGGAACACAAGATAGTTCGCGCTGATCGCAGTAACCACCAGGGTTACGCTGAGAATTGTCGCCATGAGTACAAGGAATACCCTGCTTCGCTGCAGCATGAACTCAAAAAACAGGAGAGACATTAAAAGGACAAGTTTCAATATTTTCACCACCCCTATACCAAGTGAGCTGAAAAATATTGTATAAAGAAGTTTATCTACAAAATAATACGCAACCGATACCCCGATAAAAACAGCAATTTTCAGCCCGGGGCCTTTTTTCAGCTTTAATATAAGGAAAAGCAGCAGCGAATATATTACGAGATTAGAATATCGACCGTTCAATAAGCTGAGAAAGGGGTTCCATGGCCAGTACGGCAATCGAAGATAATCAATAAATGTAAAGACTCCCGTAACCCCGTAAATGATAAGAAATGGAACAATACCCATTTCAAAAAAAATAATAAAATCACTTATATCACCAAAACGCCTGGAGTAAAGCACCCGGAGACGTTCAGTTTCAAAAGCAGCATAATTATATATAAGATAAAAGCAGAACACGAAGAGGTACACCCGCACAATCAGTGATATCCCGTACCACTGAAACATCAGGTTAAAAATCACATTGAACACGAGGAGGAAGATGAGAACATATATGAAGGCAGATATTCTTTTAATTTGAATCGAAAGTACAGACATGGTATTTGCTCCCCGGCATAATCAGTATCCACGCTG
>ERZ795048.1284-NODE-1284-length-22992-cov-10.954353_pt1 | contig 22992 bp, 23 predicted proteins | sample MGYA00375132_ERZ795048 | MGnify/ENA primary metagenome ERZ795048 (study PRJEB30177, sample SAMN05720225) | activated sludge metagenome | isolation source: Anaerobic digester | place: Hong Kong | collected 2014-12-17 ... | reverse complement strand
AAGGAGAGCGATAATGGACTTGAAGAAAAAAATTGATGAAATAGTAAAAAAAATCAAGGCAGATGATGAATTTGGGAAAAAGTTCAAGGATGATCCAGTAAAAGCTGTTGAATCTGTACTAGGTGTCGACCTTCCAGATGATCAGGTTAACAAGCTCATTGATGGTGTTAAAGCAAAACTTAATTTGGACAAAGCTGATGGTCTTTTTGGAAAGATAAAGAAATTATTCTAGATTTACTTAAAATGAATCTTCATAGGACTGTTTAATCTTCCTCTGGTGAAGATTCATTTTCTGTATATTCATATTCAAGTATATCTCCAGGAGTGCACTTTAGTATTTTACATATTTCATTTAGGGTGGAAAAGCGTATAGCCTTAACTTTACCCGTCTTGAGATTTGAAAGATTTACTATTGAAATTCCAACACTGTCAGCTAGTTCGTTAAGCTGCATTTTTCTGTCTGCTAAAACTCTGTCAAGTCTTATAATAATAGCCATATCTTAACCTCGATTCTATAGAGTCGTATCATATTCCTGTTGTAAGTATGCGCCATAATTAAATATTGCACTTACTAAGAGTAACAGTATTCCTATAATTAGTACTTCGATATTTACTGTGTAAACTACATTTACATTACTTAAATTAAAAGCATGTATGATTTTATTAATCAAAAATGCTTTCGTAACTGGCATTACTAATGAACTAGCCATAATCACATAACCGATATTCTTTATACTTTTCGCATTTTTTTCTGCGAAAGGGTTTTTATTTACAACATTTTTAAGAATAATTTTTAACTGGCTTAAAACTAATAAGATTAGTATGAGTAATAGAGCACTGCCTGCAAACATAAGCGAATAAATTTCTACTATTCTTGTGTTTGAGATTGCGCCTGTGCTGATTTCAAATTGGATTATATTATCCGGGCTTATACGAAAAGAACCATCCGAATCTGACAGGTTTATAATATTCGGGAAAACTCTCGTTGCAATAGTTAAAAGAATCACAAGAATGGTTAGAGCAAATAGTATCCAAAACAATACATTAATAATTCCATAAGTGCTTTTTGACAATTTGCTGTATTTTACTAAATTTGGTACTTTCATTTCAATCCTCCATTAAAAAAATGATTACAGAAGGATTGTAGCACGCAGATTTATGTATGTCAATAAAAATTTAATGATAATCATTAAATAATTAACGATAAACCTGGCACATTGTAAAATCTAATTTATGTACCCATGCTTTATCAAAGCATTCATGTATCCTATTAGATGCATGTCGGTCATGAATTCAATTTCTTTTTCAGGCAGAAAGTTCAATGCTTTCAATATTAGTGATGCAAATACCACAGGGCTGGTACCATTTGCAGTTATAATGTTGTTATCGCTGACAGCATCTTCATTTATGTAATTATCTGAATTGGTATATTCTCTCAGCTTAATCATTTCATGCAAACCATTTCCAGTATGTTTTACATTGTTAAGAAACCCTTGTTTAGCTGCATAATATGTTGCATCACATATAAAACCGACAACCTTTCCAGCTTTTATAAATTTATCGATGTAAAATGTCAGTTTATCAGCATCATTTGATCTGTATGATTTACCTCCTATAAGAATCAATGCATCTATATCATCAGGAATTTCTTCTAGTGTGATATCGGGAATCATTGTCATGTAACCCATCGACTTCTTTGTTTTTTTATCAATAGAAGCCCACATAACCTGGCTTTTTATACTGATGTTGTTATCTTGAAGCATTGTGGATATATATGCTCCTTCCCAATCTGCAAACAAATCTAAAACTAACAGGACTACTTTCTTACCCATATTTAAAATCTCCTTTTGGTGTAACTGTTTAATATGTGTGACTGTTCAGTTAATTATATGCCTTGACTATTTTATTGTGTAATTAAATAATAAAACAAAATAAAATGACATCATATATTTATATAATGATGTCAAGTATGAAAATAATTTATTTAATATTTGTCTGATATGTTTTAAGCTTAAATAAGAATAGTGTCTTTAATGTCTCCTTTTTCATAAGGAACCCATGCAAGACCTAACAGATGTATAGTTATATTCGTGCTTGTAGCTCTTATATTGATTGTTTCAATATGATTTTTTATTAAATCATATTCTGAAGATACATCCTTAAGCTTCTGCTCTAATTCTATTTGTATGTTTTCATACTGAACCTCAAGTGCTTGAAGTCTTTCTTCAGCCTGGTCTATATTCTGTCCGCTCTTCATAGCCTTTGAAGTCCTGCTGACTGCTGTTCCTATCTTTGAAACTGAAGTTGAACTAATTGTTTTTCTGCCAAATAGGGCTCCCAATATCGCACTACCGGCAGAAACCATTGCATCCATTTTCTTCTGCGATGCCATTGCATTCTGTTTTTCAACAGCCTGTCTTGCTCTGATTAGAGCATTTTCCAAAGTCTGGATTTTTGAGCTGTATTTCTTTTTCATGGATTCAATTTCTAAATCTCTTTTCTCATGAGCAGAATGCTGTACTCTTATTAAAAAGTCTCTTTCTTCTTCACCATATTCCGAAACCATTTTCAATTTTGGAGATGAATACAGTTTTAGCGAAAGATTTGTTCTTATATGCTGTGACAATAACTTCTTCCAGGTATCATAATTCTTTGCATTTGCAGCAGAAGAAGGATAATTAGCAAACAAAGCTCCTTCTATTGCAGTTGTCTCGATATCGTTAATATCCATATCAATGATTTGTGACTGATTCCAGTCCAGCGGTACAGGGCTATCATTGAACTGAGTTAAAATCGTATAATTTTTTGTTGCGGTAATCATGTGCTTCTCATTGTTATACAAAACATCTGCTACACCGATAACTGCTGGTTTATATACTAATTTTCCTCTTGATCTTATCTTCTCTGGAAGATAAACCTGCTTAATGGACGGTGAAAGTACTACTGATGTGGAAACAGTCTCATCAATTTGAGTATTTAATTGTTCCTGCTGTTTAAATTGATCTGTGGTTATAGGGATGTCTGAAGTAATATTAGAAGATGGAAGTAAAGATATCTGATTTTTTGTTAATGGTCCTGCTAGATATGACATTACCCAACGAGTATTAAATATAGCTGGTTCATCTTCATGTACGCTGTGCAGATAAAATACTCGTTTTCCAATTCCCGCAAGTATCTGCTCAGTACGGTTTTTATCAAAAGAACCTCCTGCTGCAGCACCTTCAAGTCCTTCTATTACTCTTTGTTTATCACGTTCTGTCTGAAGCCTTCCAATAAACCAAGTCCCTGCATTAGATAATGCCTTGTAGTCAAGGTCAACAGGATTTTGTGTTGATAGCACTAAACCTAATCCGTATGCACGTGCCTGTTTTAAAAGAGTAAGTAAAGGTGCTTTTGAAGGGGGATTTGAAACAGGTGGTAGATATCCGAATAATTCATCCATGTATATCATTGCCCTTAAACTGCCCGTGCCAGGCTGGCTTCTTGCCCAAGAAAGCACTTCATTTAAAAGCATAGTAACAAAAAACATTCTTTCGCTATCAGAAAGATGAGATATTGAGAAAACGGATACTCTTGGTTTTCCAGTATTTCCATATAGGAATTTGTCAATATTTAAAGGTTCTCCTTCAAGCCAGGCTTCAAAACCAGGATGGGCTATTAGGTTATTAAGTAGCATAGCAAGCGTAAAGCGGTCTTTTAAAGGATATATACTGTTTATGTCCATTACCCCAATCTTGTCAAATGGAGGATTCTGAATTTCAGCTATAAGCTGTGGAAGGGAAAGGCTTTTTCCTTCTGTCCAGCTGTTGTCCAGTATTTTTGATACTAGTATGAATTCTCTGCTAGTAAATGAATCAGCATTTATACCAAGTAATGATAGAAGGGAGGTGGTAGTAGCGCTGATTCTGTCTGTGTATGTATCTTTATCAGCTAAAACTTCCTTTGAAGGTGCATTAAATGATTTGAGCACTGATACACCTATTCCTGAAGAACCGCCTGGTGTGTATATTTTCACATCTGATTCATTCTTTAAACCTTGAATTCTTAAACCATCCTGATTCCATTCAGCTAATCCTTTTTTCCAGGAATCGGCCTGAGCTTTTGCATATTCTTCTGGAGCCATCCCTTTATTTGAAGCCTCTGAAAGATTGATCCACGGGAGAAAATCCTCTCCTCTTAAAAGCGGGAATGTAAGTGCCAGATTTGTAAGGTCGCCTTTTGGATCGATAGCTATAACTGGTATATTATCCATCATAGCTTCCTCAATTATTCCAATTCCAAGCCCTGTTTTACCGCTTCCTGTCATTCCTATGATGACAGCATGTGTTGTTAAATCCTTGGATTTTAGAAGAACATAGTCTTCCTTTAGTTTATTGTTATCGATATCATATTTTTTACCTAAATAAAATACTCCGAGCTTTTCAAAATCCTGCATTATATAACCCTCCAGTTTTCAAGCATTTTTTGATGCTTAATATAGTTCCTAGTAACTTAATTATATACTATTTTATTTAGGATAATATACTAATTTGTATGCATGAACTAATTTTTCAATTAATACAGCCAGTTGACTTGATATAGCAATATCGATTATATATACTAAAAGTAGAAAATATGTTAGAAGGGTACAATATGAAAAGACCAAATATGCTGTTCATAATGTCAGATGATCATGCAGCCCATGCTATAAGCGCATACAAAAGCAGAATTAATAAAACCCCTAATATCGACAGAATTGCTAATGAGGGTATGATTTTTGATAACTGTTTCTGCACAAATTCCATTTGCGCACCAAGCAGAGCTACAATAATATCCGGAACCCACACTCATATTAATGGCGTCACAAAACTTAATATACCATTTGATGGCAGACAACCTACATTTCCTAAGATATTATCAGAAGGCGGATATACGACTGCAATGATAGGCAAATGGCATTTAGGTCATGGCGGTAACAGCGACCCGACAGGTTTTGATTATTGGAATGTTCTTCCTGGTCAGGGTGAATACTTCGATCCAGTTATGATAGAGATGGGTGAAAAGAAAAAGTTATCAGGATATGTTACAGACATAATAACTGATTTATCAATTAACTGGCTGGAAAACAGAGATAAAACCAAACCTTTTATGATGATGTGTCATCACAAAGCACCACACAGGCCATGGATACCTGACAAGGCTCATAAAGATATGTATGAAAATGAGGATATACCAGAACCAGAAACATTTAATGATAATTATGAAAATCGTTCAAGCGCTGCAAAAGAAGCGTGGATGAGAGTGGATAAGAATCTTAATTTTTATGATGTTAAACAACAAGAACCAACAGGATTGTCTGACGCACAACTAAAAAGCTGGAAATATCAAAGATATATAAAAGATTATCTTAAATGTATAGCATCAATTGATGACAATGTAGGAAGAATCCTAGATTATCTTGAAGACAATAACCTTTATGAGGATACCATTGTAGTATATACATCAGATCAGGGTTTTTTCCTTGGAGACCACGGATGGTTCGATAAAAGATTAATGTATGAAGAATCATTAAGAATGCCATTTGTTATGAGATATCCGAGGATGATTAAGCCTGGCAGCAGAAGTGATGAGATTGTGCTTAATCTGGATTTTGCTCAGACCTTTATAGATTTTGCTCAACTTGATGCAGATCCTGTCATGCAGGGAAGAAGTTTTAAAAAGATAGCTGCAGGTGAAAACGTTGATGGCTGGAGAAAGTCAATGTACTACAGATACTATGATTTTCCCTCTATGCATAATGTTTATCCTCATTATGGAATAAGAACAAAGAAACACAAGCTGATATGTTATTACCCAGCAGGAGAAAGCTCAGAGGAGGGAATGAAGCCGCTTAGAGATATAGAGTGGGAACTTTTCGACCTTGAAAAAGATCCTCAGGAAATGCACAGCGTTTACTTTGACGAGCACTATAAGGATGTTGTTGATAAATTAAAGAAAGAATTAGCCGCTATTAAATATGAAGCTAAAGATTTTGATTAAACAGTAAAACAATAAACATCAAACAGAATAAATCTCAAGCATTATTAAGTTACCGGTTCTTTATCTATGAAAGTGTAATAATAGGATAATATAAACATGAATGCCTGTATAGTGTAAATAACAAGTCTTTCAGTAAGGCCTAATATATTCAACTGCATACCCATTGATATTGGATTAAACAAACCAAACAGAGTAACAAAAATAGCAAAAACCAAAGTTATCTTACCAAGTTTTTTGGTGTGTTCCTGCTTAATGTACCCAAATGCTACTAGGAATGAGAATGTTATTGTACTAAATACGACAATGACTGTAACTATTATATGCATCATGTTCTGAAAACTCATATCAGTTTTATCACCTGTAAGTGGAAAAAGGCTGTATCCTATTGCTGAAGTAAGTTGCATTACTAAAAGAATTATAAAACCAGCTTTCAATAACCTGTTATAGCTTTTAAAAGCCTTTATTACCAAACCGACAACCATCAGTATAATAAAGATGCTGTAGAAAAGAGTTATTACTCTCAATAGCTGTGCATTGGGGGCTCCATCTGCAGTTAATGAACTGATATCTGTAGTAACTGGATTATATTCTTTCCATAAAAGATTTCCTAAAATCGTATGTGAAAAATACAGTATTACAGCAATCATGCCTAAAGGATATAAGTATCTGGTTATTTTATTCATCTTGTTCCTTTCTTATGGGTAAAATTCATAACAGACATAATCTTTATACCATAAAATAATAAATATTCTAGAGCACTATCAAGAAATCTTTCATTTTTTTAATAGTTTGTATTTCGCTGTTATACAATCTTATCTTCAGTAAGGATACGAGGATATTTTTTTTCTATCCTCCAGACTATTACCCATGCCATGATACTTGAAAGTATTGTAAATGGAGTTTTGGGAAACAACAACACAACTATAAAGCTCATAGTATTATTAAGAGCATGAAGCAAAACCATTGCCCATATATTGTTCATTTTCTCATATAGAAAATTGGTAATGTAATTCATTGCAATTATTGAAGCCGTAAAACCTATAAGAGAAGGAATTAAAACACCGATACCTGCAGGTAAGTACATAATAATTAGTAATGGATAATGCCAGACAGCCCATATTAATCCGCCTTTGAATGCAATATTCCAAAAAGACATACCGCTCTTTTTCATTTCAGGATATAGAAAGGCTCTCCATCCGAACTCCTCGGTGCCACTGGTTATGATGTTTGATAAAAAGTAGATTAATATCATAGTCATCAGAGTAATAAATGGCAACCCTTTTACATCGTAAAATGAGGTTGCAAGACTAAGGATTATTGACGGTATTACAGATAGTAGTGAAATAAGTATTATAAGGCCATAATTTTTTTGACGAATTGGGGTTATTAATAATATTTTTTCTGCCGCCTGTTACTAAAAATCCAATAAAAGGACCATAAACAGCTAATTCAAACAAAAGCTGCGGTAGAAACTGATTGCTTACTGAAAAATCTTTTAATAGCGTAAAAACTGTACTTTCAGTTGATAATGTGTTTCCATTAAAATGGCTTAAAAGATATGCTGAAATCCATGCAAACCAAGTCCATAAAAAAGCGATTATCAAATACAAAACTGTTTTCTTGTTTAATTTCCACTTTATCATAAATGCCCCCGCAATTGATTATTTACTTTTATTATAATATTAATTAAAATAAAAACAAATTAGTATTTCCAGTTAAGATTCAATCGCTGCTCTTGCAATAAATGGAGTAATATAAACAATTCTGTAATATGCCATTGTGAATCATGATGCTGGTCTTGTCTGTCAGCTTCATTCCACATTTCTCCATTACCCGTCTGCTAGCTATATTGTTTTCAAATGCTGCTGCAGTAATGCTTCTGAATCCCTTTTTAAATAAATCATCAATTACTGCTGTTAACGCTTCAGTAGCATATCCTTTGTTGTGATGGTCAGGATGAATAACATATCCTATCTCAATAGTGTCTTTATCAATTTCTACATCATTAACAAAACCAATAAGAACGCCATCTTTATATATACCTTTTTCGTAATGCTCATCAGAATATGAGTAGTTCATAAGCTTATTAAACATATGTACAGCTTCTTGATGAGATTTAAAATCAGGAATTACAAATGTTTTCTTAACTATATCATTTGTAAGGATGTTTATCATATCATCCTGATCTTTTTTGTCATATGATTTAATAGTTAATCTTTCAGTCTTTATCATATCATTTCATCAGGTGCATAACCTTTTGGAAGATTTTCTTCAGTTATGAATTTGAAACTCTTATCCTTAAGTATAGGAAGAAAATACTCGTAGGGGATTACTGGGAATTCGCATATGTAATCATTTGCTCCAAACCATTTTCCTTCTTTTGCGGTTAAATTAAGGCCTCGTGTGAACTTAGTGTAATTAGAGCAGTCATGCACAACTAAATCCCATTTCTCATCATCTGCAATTTTCATGAATTTAAGTGTCAGCTCACGGCTCCATATAGGTGATATATATCCATGACGGCAAATATACATATTTTCTCCATAGTAATTTTCTATGTTATTGGGATTTAGATGCAACTCAGCACAGTTTATAAAAGTTATTCCTGAATTAAGTATTTTATCTTTCTTTTCAAAAAATGAACTATAGAATTGAGGTGTCATTGGGGTCTCAATTCCGACATTGTTGATATATTTGCTGGCAGTTTTCATATTTTCAATTACTTTGTCAGAACAATTGGTAGCACCAAGATTAAACCTTAACTCATCAAGACCAGCTTTAGCCAATGCTTTTGCTGATTCTTCAGTAACTAATAGCCCATTTGTGTACATATGCTGATGTATTCCAGCATTATGAAATTTCTCTATAACTGCATAATATTTCTCAATTTCCATAAAGGGTTCAAGATAGACATATGATATGCCTGTTGGTTTTTGGTGTATGGCAAGAAGAAGATCAATATCCTTTTCATAAAACTTTGTTCCTCCTATTTCCCACATTCCTTCGCCTACAGGAGGGATATCATCAAGTTCACCATAGTTATAGCAGAATTTGCACTCTATATTGCATTTATTGGTTTTTCTTATAGCGCTTAAACCTGTCCCTAAAAGACATGACTTGCAACCATTGGGAAATCTGTCATCATTACCTACATAGTATGTTCTATTCTTTAGAGTCTTAAGGCCTTTTATACCAGACATAAGTTTCGCATTCCGCTTATCGACAACTTCCTCAATCTGCGCGAATGTCGAATATACTATTTCTTGCTGGTCTGCCATGAGCTGTTCATCTTCTGGTAAAGAAGCAAAGAACTTGAACCATGTGTAAGCGTCTTTTTTTGATATTTTCATTTCTTCTCCTGAGCACATCGCTTTCTAACTTATTTTCATCCTATATAAATTTCACTTGATTTAAATGGACTAGAATATATTATATAACACTTTGCATTTAATCATATGAATAATAAAAATAATTACTCATTTCTGATTATGATGAAGAACATTTTTATCCAGATTTTTTATTCTCTCAAGCATGAAAATAAGCCATATGAAAGAAATGATAAACATTGTTCTTTGCCAAATTCCCAAGAAATCGGGGTAGAAAAGCATTAATAAGGAAAGGGCTGCTGTTGATAATCCTACAGATAAATCTAGAATTCTGCTTGTTTTCTTGTTTTCAATAAAAGCTGATGAAATAGCATATATTATGAATGAAAATCCTACTGCTGAAGCAAAAACAGAATGTAACTGGTCTTCAATTGGATTGAAGACGACAGTATCTGTTATTGGTGCATGACTGAATAATCCAGTGAATATAAGGCCAAGGCCAAAAATACTCAATACAATTTTCTGAAACCAGAATTGTTTCAGATGTAGCCATGCTTCAGCTATGCATGATACTCCGACAATTATAAATGTTACATTCATAATCCATGCATTAACAGTATTCTGTGCTCCTAACTGGCTTGTCGTGTTTTTTATAATCGAATATGATTCAGCGCTGAAGAAGGGAAGTGCGAGCATTACGATAAAAAGCAGTAATGAAGCATAGAGTATATATTTGAAATCAGTCAATGCTTTTTTAATTCTATTCATTTTTATAATACCTCAGCAACAAAGAGGTTATTTCTATTAATATACTGAAACTCTGAAAGTTCTTCATTATCAAAAACATTTAGAAGCTTTTCAAAGTCCTTAACGCATACAAGTGAAGGAATTTCAGATCTTTTAATCCATTTTATTTCACCTTCACTTGAACTGCTTAATTGACCGCTAAATTTATTAGTTTTATATAGAAGTACAATATATCTGCCATCATTAGAAGGGAAGTGCTTGATTCCGCAAAGAACAGGATTTTTTATATCAAGTCCTGTTTCTTCTTTCATCTCACGGATTGTTGCATTTACAAATGACTCACCAGGCTCAACATGTCCGCCTGGAAGAGTATAACCTTTCCAATCATCTTTAATTCGATTTTGAAGAAGTATTGTGTCTTCATTGTATATCATGCATAATACTGTTAGTTCTACTTTTTCTGATCTTTCCAAACTGTTCCTCCATTGAATTTAATTTATAACCGATAATAAATTAATCATAGCCAATTGATTATTCATTATGTCATATATTCCATTCTAATCTTTATCTTTGATTTTCTTACTCTCTGTAAGAGATAAACTTTTCTTCCATGTTTTGATGGTTTCTTTTTTGAAAAAGTTAAATAGACTGGTTAGAGATTCAGTTTTATCATATTCCTGTAAAGAATTATAGTACTCATACTTGTCTTCGTCATAAACTATAAGAGGAGGATGATTATTTATCATTAGATAATAATTAAGAATAGTTCTTCCTATGCGTCCATTTCCATCTGCAAAAGGATGAATATATTCAAATTTTGCATGAAGATAGGTAGCTGCCTTTAAAATATCTTTTCCCATATATGAGTTAACTTCGTTAATAAGATTAGTCATATCTTCTAACACATGCTCACAAGAAGAACCTACCACATATACTCCGGTAATATAGTCATGTTTTTTGAATTCTCCAGGTCTTTCATTATTCATAATAAATCTTTGTTCATGATATGTTCCACAGGTTAAAATCCTGTGAATTTCTTGTATTAATTCAATACTGAGCGGTTCTTTCTTAACAACTTTATGTATTAGAAAATCGTAACATGCTTTTTGATTTTGCTGTTCAAATAAGGTTCTTGTATTTCCTGTATAATTTAATACTTTACCATTCTCAAATATTTCCCTAGTATCATGATAATTTACCTCATCATTTTCAATTCTGCCTGAGTTATATGCGAATAATATACGAAAATTATCAAGGTATTTCTGCAAATCATTTACTGATGAAATATTATATGACTGCCATAAAGCAACAATTTGATTGTATGTCATTTAGAATATCTCCTTTGTGCTTATCTTAAGTAATTATATCATATTTAATTAATTACCTTAGAATTATATAGGTAAATAAAAGCAAGTGAAGAGAGTATTCAATTATTAAACCATCCGAACTCAAGTCGTACTTCTTTTTTGTCTAGGTCATTATTACTGTAACAGCATGAATCAAAACCGATTAAGCTAAATCCTTCATGCATATAGAAATCAACAGCATTAACATTACATGACTGTGTTTCTAAAATGATTGCTCTTCTTTTTTCTTTTATTGCTTGTTCTTTTGCTTTTTCAATAAGAGCATGCCCTAAACCTATCTTCTGATAATCCTCATGTACCCATAACTCTGTAATCCTGAGCCTGTTGGACCATAGTTCCTGATCAGTCTCAATAACTGCAATTAATTCATTATTAACCAATACTCCTGATGCGCATGCGTTTTCCCAGTGTTTTTCATAAAGCTTATCAGGGTAATTGTATTTTTCAGGAGTGAAAACATATGTTTTATCAAAATCTTTCTTCTCTATATCAATTGTAAAGCCATTATCTTTCTTGTTTACAGTGACATCATAATACTTATGTGTCGTATAACCTATCGGTACAATAGTACCTTCCCATTTTTCTTTTGGCAGATGTGTTATTTCGTATTGCATGGTTACCTCTTTAATTTAATGATATTAAACTTGATTTAAGCATTATCAGATATTGGTATTATTTCAGTTTGTACCTAACCGCTAGTCCTTTTCCATCTTTGTCGATAATGTTTTTAGTAATAAGACTATTTAATATCCTGATAGTTTTCGATTTATCAAATCCGAGTTTTAAATCGATTTCATTTCTAGATAACAAAGTTTTGTTTTTCAATAGAGCATATACCGAATTTTCGTCATCAGACAATTGTAATATTCTTTTATCTGTTACTGGTAATATGATTTTTATCCTATTTTCACTTATACTAAAACTGGGTTTTGATATGCAACCGGAATATTGCTCCTTAATCCTTGTTATGCCAGTACCAAATTTCTCGATAATGTGAAGCTTATTAAATATGGAAGCAATTATTGGATTTCTTAAAACTGAAATATTTTCTAATAAATACTCATCTTCAGATAAGCCGTGAGGTAAACCTCCCGGTGAGCTTATTTCAATCCTATCGTCATACATAGCAATCTGAATAAATGAATTAATATCCCATACTCTATGTACCATTGCATTTGCTAAAGCTTCTCTGAAGGCCTCTTTGGGTATAAGCTCTTTTTTAACTCTGTTAAATTCCTCTATTTCTTCATAACAATAATATTGTTCATAAAGTTCAATTGCTCTGTAAAATTGAATCAATAGAGACTTCTTATTTACATTTTCCCTGTATAGAAATGTATTTGTGTCTTTTCCAAATTTAACTATATCCACTCCGGAAAACTCAATGCTATTTTGGTCAGCTAAAAGTTCAGCTGCAATATTGTAATATCCATCAAGACTATATAAATTTAATGTTTTCAATATATCAAGACTGATTTTTTTTATACCCAATTCTTCTTTCAATCTTGTCTCCAGGGTATTAAAGCTTAATAACTGAGAGGAAGCTATTCTGTTCTCATAATCAATATTCATTCCCTGCATTGCCAGTCTTCTGAGTTCAAATCTGTCAATTTCTACAGTTGATGTGTCAGATCTGCGATATGCTTTTCCTTTATAATAATATGGAGTATCTTTTCCTTTTTTAACATTTAGTATAACAATTTCTTTATTTCCATTTTTATTGACTTGAATATCGAAATTAGGAATCGGACTTATAGAATCATTTATCATATTTTCAATTTTTAACGACTCTGTTTTTGCATTATCCATACCTGCCATATTTCCATCATCATCTATGCCAAATAATATTCTTCCGTCATTATAGTTAGCAAATGCGCTTACCGTCTTTAGAAAGGTTTTTGATGTTTCCTGTTTGAATTCAAGATTAAAGCTTTCTTTTTGATTCATTATTGTTTCTCCTGTATTTTATACTTTGATATTATCACAGTTGTTGAAAATATGCAACGAAAAGGGTATCGTTGCATTTATCGTTGCAAAATGCAACGATAAAATCGCTATCGTTGCATTTTGATTTGCAACGATGTGTATTCATGTATACATTTTGAACTAGTATTATGCATGTAATCTGGTTATACATCATATAATGAAAAAAACGATAAAGAGGAGATAGTTGATGCCAATTGTTAATTATGAAAAATATTGTAGAATGCTAGATTATGCATATGCGAATAAGTTTGCTTATCCTGCAATTAATGTAGCATCAATAGAGTCAGCAAATGCTGTTTTAGCGGGATTTGCTGAAGCAAAATCTGATGGAATTATACAAGTGTCTACTGGTGGAGGAGAACATGCATCCGGACAGTATCTTAAAGATATGGCATTAGGTGCTGTTTCGTTAGCAGATCATGTTCACCTGATGGCAGAAAAGTACAATATATATGTAGCTTTACATACTGACCACTGCAAACCTGAGAAAATTGATAAATTCCTTAAACCTCTTATTGAAGAGACTATTAAAAGAAGAGCGAGAGGTCAGATGAATTTATTCTCAAGCCATATGTTTGACGGATCTGATTTGCCTTTAGATGAGAATATTAGAATATCAAAAGACTTGCTGAAAATATGTGCTGAAAATGAGATAATACTTGAATTAGAAGCTGGTGTTGTTGGAGGAGAAGAGGATGGTGTCAATAATTCTGGTGTTTCTCATACAAAACTGTATACAACAGCTGAAGATATGTTGAAGGTTTATGAAGCTATGAAAGATATAGAGAATGCCAAGTATATGTTTGCAGCAACATTCGGAAATGTACATGGAGTGTACAAGCCAGGAAACGTGAAGTTAAAACCTGTTATCTTAAAAGAAGGGCAGGAAGCTCTTAAGATAAAACATGGTGAAGATGCAAAATTTTATCTCGTGTTCCATGGAGGTTCGGGTTCTGGAAAAGACGAAATTGCAGAGACTCTTAATTATGGCGTTATCAAAATGAATATAGATACTGATACACAATATGCATTTACAAGAACAATAGCAGATCATATGTTAAAACATTATGATGAGGTATTGAAAATTGATGGAGAAGTAGGTAACAAGAAAATGTATGATCCAAGAAGCTATCTTAAGGTTGCTGAAAAAAATATGACAAAAAGGGTTATAGAAGCTTGTAATGACCTTCGTTCAGCAGGCAATAGCCTCTTTGGAAAGTTATAAATTGTGTACAGTAAGCTTATTTGTCTCTTGATTACTTATGAAAGTCTATATCATCTGTAGTTATTATATCAGTAAACTGCGTCAGTATAGAGTTGTGATGAGAGATTATTGTTTCTGCTTTTAGTAATTCAGAATCGAAAGTGCTATGAGCATCCATGGCTAATATTGAATGGTATCCATATGAAAAAGCACTTCTTATGGTAGTATCAACACAGAATTCCGTTTGCACTCCACAGACAATGATATCTGTTATTCCGTCTTTTTGTAGTAAAGCATGAAGATCAGTTACAAAGAATGAATCTGCATGATACTTTACTATGATCCTGTCCTTTTCTTTTGGTGCAATTTGTGGATGAATTTGCCATAAAGGTTGGTTTTTGCTCTCATCGAACCAACTTGTTCAGTAAAAAGAATATAGTAAACCGGAACTTCACATATTCGGGCTTTTTCTATTAGTTTCTGTGTATTATCCAGTAGTTTCTGTTCGTTGTAAATTTCTTTTCCGCCATAATTTTTCCATAGAAATGGCATTAACTGCATGTCTATTATCAATAATGCTTTGTTCAATTCATTCTCCTGAAAATAATCAAAATGTCTTTCTGGGTAGATATTCTATCATAATTCTACATTAGTTATCTATCTGTTTATAGCAAAATGATGTAAGGTAAAAGCAACTGTGAGGTTGATACTAAAATTTATTGTTCAACAGACATTGTCTAACAGACATTGTCTACTTGGCAATGTCTGTTAAGCAATGAATAATTATTATGAATATTTCTGGTTGTTATCAGTTGATAATAATCAGTCGGTCTTAGTTTTTTGCTTTTTCTTTATTTTGTTGAGTTTTGCGTTTAGGCTGAGTAAGTCTTCTTTTGTTAATTTTACTCCCACCATCCCTATCATTCCGCTTAACCGCAGTACTGTGAATCCTCCAAGCATTTTCATCATGGAATCATTCATTTCAAAACCGCCTGCTACTTTTTTGCCTTTCTTTGGAAGCATTTTTGTAATTAATCTCATGAAAAGAAGTTTGCCTCTGATGGTTTCCATAATGTCTCCGATTTTATCATTAAGAGAGAAATACCCCTCAGGCATAGTAATGTCAAACCAGTTAAGTATTGCGTTCTTTTCTTTCATACGGTATGATTCATCAAATTCTTCAACTTTGTTAATTGTGCTCTCATCCTTAAGATTTCCTGCTACAGCAGTTAATATAGTTTTACCTATATTTGGTACTTCGAAATAGAAGAAATGTTTACCTTCTTTTTTGGCTATTGATACACCATTTGCGAATAGTTCAACTTCAGGCTGATTGGAATAAACAGTAATTTTAGTTACATCCTCAACTCGGTTAACATAGCGTTTTGAGCATATGTGGACAAATGGTTCGTCAGATAAATATGCTTTGTATGCATAAAAGGAGTCTTTCTTGTACTTGCGGTCCATTGTAACAAGCCCTTTGTGATTCTGCCCGTTTTCGCCGCCTTCACTTCTTGCATCTGCACCAAAGTCAAACATGTTCCAGACATGAGTCGCCCAGATATATTTACGTGAATATAACTGCTTTATGAGTTCCTCATGATAATATGCCTGGTATTCTTCTGTATAATCTCCTTGTACAGGTTGAGAGGTATGCCAGTTCAATGCCTCGCATCCGTATTCAGAGCAGCCTATGGGTATACTGGGATTTTTTTTATGGAAATTGTCAAACCATGGACCGTTCATTGAAGCTTCTCCGCCATACCAGCCGAAATAGTGATTATATGCTATAACATCAGGTATCTTTATGTAGGGGCTGTCTATTGGACAAGGGGAGACAGCAGCAATAGTAGTGAGACGAGTTTTATCCATTTCATGAGAAAGATCGTTAAGTATGTTATGATTTTGTATAAGGTCAGGATCTTTATCTCCTTTCATGCTCACTTCATTTGAAAGACCCCATACGACTATTGAAGGATGATTGTAATTTTGTGTAATAAGCTCCTTCATCTGGCTTATCGTGTTTTCATTTGCTAAAGGGTTGTGTTGAGAGATGTATGGTATTTCAGCCCATACTACCATTCCATATTCATCACACAAATCATAAAAGTACTGGTCATGCTGATAATGGGCAAGACGTATTGTCGTACAGCCTAACTCATAAATAAGTTCCATATCCTCTTTATGATGTTCAGGTAAAAGAGCATTTCCATAACCTAAACGGTCCTGATGACGTGATACTCCTCTTAAAGGATACTCTTCTCCATTGAGGATAAAACCGTTATCCGGATCAATCTTAAAGGTCCTGCATCCAAAATTTGAAGATATATTGTCAATTACTTCGTTATTCTCCAAAAGCTCTACTTCAACTCTGTACAGATAAGGATCTTTACGGCCATGCCAGAGATGAACATTTTCTATTTCCAGTATTGCAGACAATTTGTCAGTTTCTGTGCTAGCTATCTTATTCTCTTCTTTATCATAAATTGTATAACAAATATTCTGCCCTTCTTTATAGTCGGTTATCCATGTTTCGATCTGTACTTTTGCATCATTGTCAAATACTTCAGGAGTTATTTTTAACCCTGGACCTCCATAATAGCCCAAAGAGAAATGAGATTTGTTTACACAGATTAAGTTCACATCACGATACAGACCTCCATAGAATGTGAAATCAGCGACTTGCGGATAAACTTTTTCATTAGGTGAGTTATCAACAGCAATAACAAGCAGATTTTCATCGTTGAAGTCATTGGTAATATCCACTCTCCATGTTGAGTAACCTCCGTCATGGTGAGCTAAATGTTTTCCATTAAGAAAAACATCAGCAGAGGAATTTGCTCCTTTTATTTCTAGATAGTAGCAATCTGTTTGAGGTAAATCTGTTCTATTAATTTGTTTTACATAATAGCAAGCACCACGGTAGTAGTCATTGCCTCCATCCTGTCCGTCTGTCGCGTTCCAGGTGTGTGGTAGATTGACCCATTCCCAATTCATTGGCAGTTCTTTTGGAACTGTATCAACCTGTTTCGAAAAAGCCCATTTTATATTTAAATTATATATTGTTCTCAAGAAAAGACCTCCCTTTATTCTGTTTCCAACTTAGAGCGAGCGGAATCTAATTCTTCGTTCATTTTTGTCAATTTCTTTTTATCGAGATTGTAAATGAGTCCCAGACCCACATACATCAAAATAGCACTGAAAGTGTATAAGCCAGCTACAAGATAACGCATTCTTAAAGCGACTTCAAATGTCTGACTGCCTTCATTAGCTTCCACGTAACCTAAGGCAACCATTATTACAAGAGCTATTGCTGGTCCAATACCTTGTGCAAGTTTTCTAAAAAATGAATGCAAAGAATAAGTAACTCCTTCTTCTCTGACTCCATTCTTCCATTCGTTGTAATCAATAGCATCACCCATCATTGCCCATGAGACAGTTGAATATATTCCTAAACCCAAACTGCTTATAAATAAGCACAAGACATAGATTATAAGGCCTTTTGCATCAGGAGTTATTGGAAGTACTATCATTGCAATACAAGCTACAACACTACAAAGAGAACCTATAACTGACAGTTCCTTTTTGCCATACTTAACAACCATCTTACGTGCTAAAGGTGTGAAAAGAAAAATAGGAAGCATTGCAAAAAGCTGGACTATTCCCAAAATTTTAACATTCTGAAAATATGACTGGAAAAGTACGACAACAGCAGTTGCAGCACCTTGCATTCCAAGAAACATGCCCATTGCTGCTACAGTCGCACCGACAGCTGGACGATTACGCATAAAGTTACCAATTGCTTTGAAAACATTGAATTTAGGACGTTTCTCATTTAGTGTTACTGTTTCCTCAACACGTATTTCTGTATTTCGTAGCATAAATTGAAATGCAATAAAACCTAACACTCCCATAAGCAGAGCAGCTATAAAGACACGCTCACCAACAATGTTGTTATTTGAATCATATATAATTATTGGCAATATAACCATTGGCAGTATATTACCAGCCATTGCACCTACTGAACGCCAAGCTGACAAGGAAGCCCTGTCGGCAGGTTCTTTTGAGATAAGCGATAGAAGAGACCCATAAGGTACATTCGCTATCGTATAAAAGGCATCCCAAATAACATAACCGCATATGAATATTATAATTTTTGCTATTTCTGGTGCATTTCTCCAAGGGATAAAGCATAAAGCTCCGCCGATGATAAGTCCTAAAGAACCTATAAAAATGATAGATGCCAATCTTGCTTCAGACCTTACTTTACATACATTAGCTTCTATGCAGAATATTTCAGCAGGATATTTGTCTTCATTATTTAAAAAAGAAATCGGTTGTACTCTGACTGACTATGTAAATAGAAAGCGTATGAAGTATGCGGCTCAGCTTCTTACCACTACTATGCTTCAGGTTCAAACCATCTCTCAGTACTGCGGTATACAGGATCTTAATTATTTTTCAAAAATCTTCAAACGATATTATGGGTCTGCTCCGACTGAATATCGCCAGGTTCATCAAGTTCACATAGTGCATGAGTAATGTAATATTAAGGCTGGATTTATATATGATAATAACCTTGTATTTATAAATAACTCTGAATAAAGCAGAACTCAAGATCAAACTTGTCTGATACATTCTTAACCTTGAAATCTGCTCTGTATATGCTATTTCCCCATGAATTTGAAAGTTTAGTATCATAAGCTAAATCCATTTCAGTACAATCAAACAATACAAGCGAATGGTTATATAACAATCTTACACTTGTATGCTCATTTTTTAAAAGTATTTCGCCAGGTCTGACAAGCATAGGTTTTGAAAACGAAGTAATATGAAAAACAATGCTTTCGCTTGGATTATCAAGTATAAGGCTGTCATTTATATATGCCTTATTTTCTTTTCTGTTAAGTCTTATTTTCCTTATATAAGATTTTATACCGGATTCTTTTGGATAAGCTTTTGCTATTTCTAAAGATGCCCATGCATAGTTTTCGTCCTCATTCCATTGAAAGGACTCTGACTGATACCTCGCTCCAGCATTTTGCATAATTCCGTTTATCTTAGGTAAACTATGCCATATAGACTGCATGGTCCATATTTCATATCTTTTATTACTAAATGTTTTTGAAGTATATGTCCCTGCAGCAGGGTCGATGACTACAGGTTCTCCATCAAGATATATATATGGGCATCCAACATCATTGTGATTATGAGATTCATCATTATTACCGCCCTTTAGTCCTATGAAAAACCCTTCATGGCTTTCTTGTTTTATTCGGGCTGTAAATATATGCGAATCAGTAAGAACAGAAGATGCAAGGTAGTGTGACGTTCCCATTGGTTTAGCGGATTCTTTGCAAAGCTGGTTATATGAAAAAATGTATTCTATATAATCAGACAGGATATATATGAAATGATCATAATATATATTTGCTTTTCTATTGTTTCTAAATACATCAATTGCCATATCCATCATAGACTGATCATTTAGCATTTTACCGGCTAAGTACAGTTTCGCATCAAACATAGGATTTTTTCCTGTACCATCAGCGTAACTTAAAAATCTGTCTTTGTGTATGAAGACTTTATATATATAGCTTCCCATGTTTTTAATTTTAGTATTAATAATATGATCTGGTTTAATTGAATAAAGTTCTGATAACTTGTGTATTATTTCAATGTAAGCTAATGAAGCTCCCTTCCAGTAACCAGGGCCCTCGTTACATGCTCCGTCATCAGTATATGAAGAAAGAAACACATCAAGGCTCTTCATTGCTTTTTGCATTATGCTTATAAGATGGTCTTTGTCTTTTTCAATTATCATCGCTGTAATGATTAGACATTTATTGCAGTGCGTGTTCCAGTTGTTTATAACGAAACCTTCAGATAAGTTGGTCCACCACTGATCTGTATCAATATATCTGTCCAGTACCCTTATTTTTATTTCCTTTTCCATTCTGTCTAGAAGAAGAGGTTCATATTCAGCAAGTTTTTTACCTAGTAGATAATATATTACAGCAAGCTGTTTTGCTGTACTGCAGCATCTTAAATCAAGATATTTCCCATCAGGAACTGGTATTATATCCTCTCCATAATGTTTTAAGTGAGCAGGATTAATCCAGGCAGTTTCATTTAAACGGGTAGTTATTCCTGCTGCAATATCTCTAATGAAACGGCCCTTTCCCTCAATACATTCAGCTAATACAATTTTTGTTAAGGAATCATATAAATTCTTAAATTTCTCATCGTACTTTTTTCTGCTTCCTGTTTTATGATAATCTTCGTAATCTTCATCACAAATACGAGGCCAAGTATGTCTGATTAAACCTTCTGCTTCATTTATTATATGAGTTTTCAATTTGTGATCTATTGATTCCCAGGCGTTTCTGTCCTCGTAAACAGGGAACAGTGAAAACATGCCAGGTTCAGTCTTTTGAATTATATTCTTATTAAGCAGTTCTGATAACATTAATACCTTCCTTAATTTTATTTTACATAATTGAGGTAAAAAGGTAAACCATTTATATTTTCAACAAGTATCTATCATAAACATTTAATATGTTAATGAAATATAAAAGAAAAGAGAAAAAAGAAAATAGAAAAAAGGAAAGAGAAAAAATAAAAGAAAAAAATAAAAAAAAAGAAAATAGAAAAGAGAGTATTACTCTCTTTCTAAAATTTTAATAGCTATATCCAACTAGGCTTTTACTTGTGTTTTCTTTACTTCATAGCCTAAAGATGTAATGGCTTTTTCAATTTCATCAACTTTTAACTTATCATCATCAAACTCAAGCTTTACTTTGCTTGACATGAATGCTACGTTAACACTATCTTTATCTACTCCATTTAGTGATTTTACAGCTTTTTCTATCTTAAGTGCACATGACGGACAGGTTAATGTCTCTAACTGTATTGTTGCTTTTTTCATTTTTTTAACCAGTATAATGCATTAGCATTATATCTTCCTTTCATTAATTTTATTTTATCTTGATTTGTAACCAAGCAGTCTCATGCCATTAAGTATAACAACAAAGATGCTTGCTTCATGTACCAGCATTCCTATTGACATGTTCATCCACTCACTGAAGAAAACATTAGCAAGAAGAAATAGTACTACTCCTACTGCAATTACAATGTTCTGTATCATGTTTCTGGCAGTCGCTTTTGCTAAACCTAAGGCATGTGGCAGGCGGGAAAAATCTGAATTCATAAGTACTACATCAGAAGTTTCAATCGCTACATCTGTACCTCCACCCATTGCAATTCCTATATCTGCTAATGCTAACGAAGGACTGTCATTTACGCCATCACCTACAAATGCCACTTTGTGACCATTTTCCTGTAGATTCCTAATAAACTGCGACTTATCCTGCGGAAGCATGTTCCCATAAGCTTCCGTCAAGCCGAGCTCCTCTGCTACTTTGTCAACTGTAGATTGATTATCTCCTGATAGGACAATAAGGTTTTTTACTCTCAATGCTTTAAGTTTTTGAAGATGGTTCTTTACATCAGGCCTGAGCTGATCGCGTATACCCATTAATATATTTAATTCACCATCAACTGAAGTTAGTACAAGTGAGTCTCCATTTTGTTCAAATCTGGATATATCTTCGTACATTTCTTTACTTATATTAACTTTTTCATGTTCCATCAAAGCCATATTACCTACAGCAACTCTATGACCATCTACATCAGCTACAATTCCTTTTCCTTTTATGACATCTGTATTTTCTACAGGATAGTATTTTGGGTTATTTGCATATTCTATGACTGCTTTAGCTAACAGATGATCCGATTCGTTTTCCACGCTTACTAGATAACTTAATGCAGTTTCTATTTCTTTTGTGTATGTTTTAATATCAACTACTTTAGGTCTGCCTATTGTGAGAGTACCTGTTTTGTCAAAAACTATTGTATTAGTTCTGCTGAAGTCCTGAACAACTTCGCTGCCTTTTAGTAATACCCCATGTCGTGCTCCATTTCCTATACCTGCAACATTTGAAACCGGTACACCTATAACCAGTGCTCCTGGACATCCTAATACAAGTATTGTTATTGCAAGTTCAAGGTTTTTAGATATAATCCAGACGAATAAAGCTAAAACCAGAACTGCAGGAGTGTAGTACTTTGAAAACTTATCAATAAACCGCTCAGCTTCAGACTTGGAATCCTGAGCCTCTTCAACTAATTCAATAATCTTACCAAAAGTAGTGTCTTCTCCTACTCGGTCAGCAGTTATCTGTAAGGTGCCGTTTTCAAGGATAGTTCCTGCATAAACTAAAGAACCTTTTGCTTTGCTAACTGGAAAAGATTCTCCTGTTATACTAGCCTCATTAATGTATCC
>ERZ795048.1283-NODE-1283-length-23003-cov-8.792880_pt1 | contig 23003 bp, 21 predicted proteins | sample MGYA00375132_ERZ795048 | MGnify/ENA primary metagenome ERZ795048 (study PRJEB30177, sample SAMN05720225) | activated sludge metagenome | isolation source: Anaerobic digester | place: Hong Kong | collected 2014-12-17 ... | reverse complement strand
ACGGTAATTAAGGAGCTGGATACATTCAGAGGATCAATACCTCCTGACGATGATATTATTCTCATGGGGTTTGAGGTTACCGGTACATGACACTACTCACAGGGTCCGTTGCCCGCACAGGCAGGACAGGGGACGCCAAAATTTTCCGGATATGCCTCACCGCATGAAGGGCACAGTATTATAGCCGGTGTTTCTTTTACGATTTTTGTTATAAAGCGTTCTTTCACCGTTACCTGTTCAATGCTGTAAATAGAATTCCCGGCTTCCTGCAGTTGGGATACAAGGAGTGCGGAATCCTGCTGGTGTTTCGGGATGATCCGGAAAAACCACGATTTAATTTCACTCCATTTTTCAAGCTTCTCCGGGTCCATAAAAACCCTGGTCCCGGCCCCGGTATGTTTTTCAAAAAAGATGACAGCAAACCTCCCCGTGGGAACAATCTTCAGCCATCCGTTCCCGATAGTGCAAGGAGTAAGGATCTGGACAGCGTCCGGAAGGCAGTGAGATGCTTCGCAAATGACATCAAAGAACTCCCCGGGAGGGAGGTTGGTTCGGGCGAGATCAACCATAAAGCCCCCGGCAATCATTCCCGGCGCCACTGATCCGTGAAAAGAGATAACCTTTTCAATGTATTCTTCGAAACTGAATGTTCCTATCTTCATGTTTTGTACTCCTTAAATGGTTGTGCCGGAGACATCCGTAGTAATCTACAGAATTCATTATATCAGTGTAGTACGGGTCGATATTATGACCCGGAAACCGCAATGAACACCAGAGCAACCCAGCACAGAAAAACTGCCGCAAGGGAACCTGAAACACACAGTGCCGGTTTCTTCTGACGGAACGATACAAAGGTGCTCCGGCAGACATTACCCGCAGCAAACCCTGCCGGAAGCAGCAGCATTGAGAAAAGTGACCACAGAAGTATTTCATGCATAAAAAACGACGATAACCCGCTCCCATGGTTGTAGGAAAGCAGATACGCGCATGGCGCAAGACGCATTCCCGAATAAAAAAACAGGGTCCCCGAAAGTAATGGCGCCCCGAAGCCGGCAAGTGCCTGCAATGCAGTTCTATTCCAGAATTGTGTGCCGGTAATTGTTATCACAGTAAAAAGGGCGCTGCCATGAAGCATCACCGCAAGGGACGAATTTGCTTTGCATAAGAAGGAGCACTGTAGCACAGGAACCGATATATGCATTGCTGCCATGGTAATCAATGCGGTAATAAACAGGAAACCTGGACGTCTGGAAAGCGCGAGAAATATTCCAAGCCAGGCCATACCAGTGCCGGTGAGAAGCGCTGCCCTGAGCGGCGCTGCGTAGTGGCGAATAACCGGACCCAAAACCGCTTCCGATAGCCCCCATAGTGAGCCGATAAGCACCGCAAGAATCAATGAATCTTTCCTGGATGATGGATGACCTGAAACATGTATATTATTATTCATTATAAATATTCTCCTGTATCATTCGCTAAAGTGCTTCCACACGGCATGGGACGTAACGGTGATACGGCGTTGCCGCAAGACGGTCCCGATGGGTATTTTTTGTGAGCCTGTTCGCGTTCACGCCGTAGACGGAATCGTTATAGTCGAGGCCGAAACCATGAGGTATCATCACATAACCCTCCCGTGTTTCTCCGGTCACTTCAAGCTCCACTTCCACAGAACCGGCTTCAGTGACAACACGCACCATCTCTCCGTCGCGAAAACCATATGTTCCGGCATCAGCCGGATTCATTATACAGGTACAGGCGCGCTTTCCCTTGTTCCAGTCGGGATTCCGCATAAGGGTATTAGCAACCATCGGTGTGTGCCTGCCGGAGGATAAAATAAAAGGATACTCACGGGCAGCTTCTTCGAGGTTTGCCTGTTCTATTTCGGGGTCAAGCTCCTGTATCCAGGATTCCATTTCCGGAATATAGAGATTAACTTTTTTGTCTTCCGTGCTGAGGGCGGAAAAATTATCATCAGGATCCATTTTTCCGATCCATAAACCCCCGGGATTATTTATTATTGCCTGAAAGATCTCTTCACCCATAAGGGGACCCTTCGTGAAACCGGCACGTTCCGCGTTCTTCCTGAACTCCTTCGGGGCGGTCATGAGCATTCCCCAGAGCCATGCCTTGTTTACTGAACCAAATTCCTTTCCAAGAGTTTGGGCAATTATGAAAGGAACAAGGGGCATGGTCTTAGGATTTTCTTTCATGAAATTCATAAGCTCCATCCCGAATGAAAGGGTGTCCTTTTTTGCAGCGGTGAACAGGGAATCGGGTATGTCCGGAATGATGCCGGCTTTATCGGCAATACGGGTGAAGATTTCACTGATTTCAAGCTGCTGGCCTTCTGGTTCAACAACAGGGTGGCGGAACTGAAAATATACTTCGGGGAACGTCCACCCGAAGAATGTTGCATCGTATGACTCATACCCGGATCGTGAAGGAAGCACATAATGGGCTAACCGGGCGGTTTCTGTCATCGCCAGTTCGTTTACCACAAGAAGGTCAAGTCTGCTGAATGCTTCTTCGTATGCCGTGGTGTCAGCGAAAGAACGCAGCGGGTTTGACTGGCTGCACAGTACCGCGCGGATCCGGTCATCTTTCATGGAGAGAATCTCTTCCGGCAGCACGTTGGGAGGGAAGAGCCCGCAGAGGGCGGGAAAATCCGTTTCAACGGTGCGCCATGTCTTTTCACTGCGCTCATCAGAATGGCCGCAGATCGGCATCAGGTATCCCGGAATCACATTTCCCCCGGAAACGCAGAAATTTCCAGTGATAGTGAAAAGGATAATTTCCAGGTATGATGTGAGGGTGCTGTGGCGGTTCATATATACGCCAAGGTCGGGGTGATAACAGGCCTTTCTGATACGAAGCTGCCGGCATACCTCCCGGACTGTTTCATATTCAAGGCCGCATAATGCAACGGCTTTCTCAGGATCAAAATCCGTAAACCAGTTTTTAATTTCATTAAAACCGGAGACATGCTGCTGCAGGTATTCATCATCAGTCCACCCTTCGCGGAGAACAATCGCGATCATGGCGCGTGTCAGGAGGGCGTCAGTGCCCGGCCTGATTGCAAGATGGATATCGGCAACCTGCGCCGTTTCAGATTTTCTCGGGTCTATAATAACAAGGAGTTTGTCAGGATTTTTAGAAAACTCTTTCAGCACAAGGGGGGCCCTGGGCATTTGATGGCTTACCATTCCGTTCCAGCCGATTCCCACAAGCATGTCGGCATGTTCCTCGTCCGGAATCGTGAATTTATACTGTTTCCCGGTTGCCCTTCCATGGGCCCAGAACTGGCCGGTCAACTCCTGGGCGATTGCATTATAATGATACCGTGATCCAAGGGAACGCAGCAGCGTGAGACCGAAGGCCGCCTCGAAATGGCACCCCTGGCCGCCGCCTCCCATATATGCAAGGGAACGGGGACCGTATTGCTTTACAATTGCATTGAGCTTCTCAGCAATTTCATTGGCAGCCTGGTCCCATGATATTTCTTCAAAATCATTTCCCTTCCTTTTGAGAGGGACCTGGAGGCGCTGGTCATGGTGCTGATGAAATGCGATATTAAGCCCTTTCCGGCATACATAGCCTTTACTGCGGGGATTATCGCGGTCTCCCCGTACTTTGGTGATAGTATTGTTTTCTATCTGAACTTCAAGGCCGCAGTTCTGTGCGCAAAGAACACATCCTGTTTTTTTCCATTCGTTCATAGGGTCTCCGTAAAAAAAGTGAAAATGGAACTGTTTTTTTGTTGCAATTTTGATAACAATACAGACATGTCTGTCTATGTCAATGTTTTTTTACATTTTTTAAAATATCAGGGAAAAAAATGAGAGATGAAGCAGGGCCGAAAGAGAGAATTGTCAAGACAGCAGTTTCTCTTTTTTACAGACAGGGCGTTAACGCCACAGGAATTAATCAGATAATTGATGAAGCCAGTGTGGCAAAGGCGAGTTTCTATTATCATTTTAAATCAAAAGATGATCTTGTGGCTGAAACGGTGTATTCATTCGGGAACATGGTAAAGGAACGGTTCAGAAGGGTTGTACACAACAGCACTACTCCCATGGAGTTCATTACTGCGTTTGTGAAAATTTTGAAACGGGACATTCAGTCTGATGAGTATTTCGGTTGTCCTATTGCGAATATAGCCTTCGATACTGATGCCGGATCGGTGAAAATCCATACCATACTGTCGGGTGTGATGGATGAAATCCTTGTACTTTTGACGGATTTCATCCATGAGATGAGAGTGAAAGGGCATCTGACATCTCAGGCTGATGAGGCAATAATCGCGAAAAGGATGCTCCAGGTATATGAAGGGGCGCTGACAATGTGGAAAATGACAGGAGATGCCGCGTATGCTGATGATCTGGAATATATGATGAAAAGGATAATTTTTGTATAACAGGTACCTTCCATGAAAATGAAAAATCTTTTATTTAAAATGTTCAGCCTTTATCCGCCTTTTCTCGGAGCAGGGATCAGGGTGAAGATATCAAAAGATGTGAAGACTGTTGATATTCGAATGAAACTTCGGTTCTGGAACAGAAATTATGTGAGGACCCATTACGGCGGGTCCCTGTATTCGATGTGTGACCCGTTCTATTTCTTTTTATTGATGGAAAATCTCGGGCCCGGGTATATCGTCTGGGACAAAAGCGCTTCAATTACTTTCAAAAAGCCGGGCCGGGGAACGGTCCATGCGCACTTTTTTATACCGGAAGAACGTTACGCCGAAATACGGAATGACGCTGACAGGGAGGGGACAGTGTTTCCTGAATTTTCAGTGGATGTGGTTGATGAGAACAATGAGATTGTCGCAGTGGTTACAAAGCAGCTGTATATAAAGAAGAAGCAAAAAAATCAGGGCTGAAGCGGAAATATTTCAATACCGTGAGCCAGAAGAAAGTGTTTCGTTTTACTGCACACGGGGGCATCCGTTTCAATGCGGACTGTTGCTCCCGGAGCATGATGCATTATCCGTCGTACTTCCTCGAGAATCTTCTCGCCGTCCTTCATAATAATTCTTGATGTGCGTTTTTTTATAATGGCATACATGCCGCTTCCGCTTTGTTTTAAAACAGTTCGTGGATGAAGACCAAACGGTTTGGGATCAATGAACGCTTCTTCCATTATAATAACTGAACCCTGATTAAGATTACGGCGTAAAACGGTTTGCGATTGGAATTCTGCGACCTATACCGAAGGCCTTCGAGGTGACTTTCAGGCCCGTTGCCGCCTGTATCCGTTTATATTCATTCCTGTTAACCAGGCGCAGCACAAACAGTACTGTTTCTGGATCATATCCCTGGGCGATTATTTCGTCAGAAGACATTTTCGCTTCAATATAAAGTTCCAGAATACCGTCAAGTATATCATATGGAGGAAGGCTGTCTTCATCTTTCTGGTTTTCACGGAGTTCCGCTGAAGGTGGTTTTTCAATCGTCGAAACAGGTATTATCTCACGGTCTCTGTTTATGTGGCGCGACAGTTCATACACAAGGGTTTTAGGGCAGTCGGATATAACAGCCAGGCCGCCGGACATATCCCCGTAGAGCGTACAGTATCCGGTTGCAAGTTCCGATTTGTTGCCGGTGGTAAGCAGGAGACTCCCGAATTTATTGCTTACCGACATCAGAAGATTACCGCGAATACGGGCCTGAATGTTCTCCTCCGTTACGTCTTCGGGGCGATCTGAAAACACGGGACCAAGGGAATTTTTATACTGATTAAAAAGATCAATGATGGGAATGGTGTGAATCGTTATGCCGAGATTTTCAGCCAGCGCGACAGAGTCATCGACACTTCCACGTGAGGAATATACAGAAGGCATTGTAATGCCGGTGACATGTTCGGGGCCGAGTGCCTCTACCGCAAGAGCTGCAGTAAGGGCGGAGTCGATACCGCCGCTCAGGCCGACAAGCACACTGTTGAACCCGCACTTCCCCACATAGTCCCGTATTCCGAGAACAAGGGCTTTCCGCACATCATCAATAATGTTTTCCACCGGAAAGGGAAGGGGGTTGATATCCTCTTCGTCAATAATAATGAGGTCCTCTTCAAAACCCCGGGATATTGCGCAGAAATCCCCATGTTTGTTAATATAGAAGCTGTTGCCGTCGAAAATGAGGCTGTCATTGCCGCCGGCCTGGTTGACGTAAATAATTGGTATTGAATACCTCCGTGCAATCCCGGATATCATGTCCCACTTCGTTGAATTTTTTCCTTTTGTGTAGGGGGACGCGGAAATATTGATGAGGAGGTCAACTCCCAGGGATGTATACCTGCTGACGGGGTCGATTATATATCTTCTGCGGTCAAGGGAAAGGTAATTTTCGCAATCGAGGTCATTCCAGATGTCCTCACATATGGTGATGCCAATTCGGCGGCCATTATGTATGACCGGATTGTGTGTCTTGGCCGGGGAAAAATACCGTAATTCATCAAACACATCATACGTGGGGAGAAGTGTTTTGTGATGACGGGATATTATTGTACCGTTTGCCATAAAGGCAGCGGAATTATGAAGGAGAGGAGGGTTCTCGTTGTCAAAGTCAACATGCCCTACTATTGCCGCAATTCCTTTGCAGTGGCGCGCAATTAATTCAAGTGACTCGAGGTTGTCCTTGATGAGTTTCCTGTTCTCAAGGATGTCCATGGGAGGATATCCGATTGTAGACATTTCAGGAAACACAACAATGTCAGCAGCATTTTTTTTTGCTCTGTCTATAGAGAAAATTATTTTTTCACGGTTACCGTGAATGTCGGCGATTATCGGATTTATCTGTGCAAGTGCAATTCTCATAAACGGGTGTCTGTTCTTGTCATGAAATGTGTTGAAATACTATGAAGATTATTGAAGTAAATAAATCAAATAAAATTTTGACGATAAAAACGGGTATGTCCGGCAATTATCGTGTAGTTGTAAACAATTAATGCCATTAAAAATTATGAGAACTCCCGAATGAGATACCTGATGGTTTCCTTGAGTTTAAATTTCATGACGGGGTCTTTTTCGCGTGAATATCTGTCAAATAGCGGGAGAAGAGAACTTTTTGATTTAATGCGTTTCAGCGAATACAGGGCTGATGTCCTGGTATAATGTGAACGGTTGCTGTTTATTATAGATACCAGTTTTTCAATAACATCGCTTCGGTCATAATTCCCAAGGGCATTACATACTTCTGCAACAACCCGTGTATCATTGTCCTGCAGTCCCTGGAAAAGATACGGTATTGCTCTCCGGTCTTCAATGGCTCCCATGGCATAGGCGGAACGGACTTTCAGCATTACATCACTGTCCTGAAGAAGAACTTTTGAAAGCCCCCTGAAGCCGGCACCTGTATCAAACCGGATAAGGGTGTCGATTATCAATTCCTTTACACCTTTGTCTGTTTCAGAATAGAGCTGGGAGGACATACGCCCTGCGGTACTGTCATAATTAAGATTTCCAAGTGCTTCAATCGCGGCAAATCGGACTTCGCGGTTGGAATCGGCGATGCATTGAACGAGTACGTTATATGGAGAATACGACCGGGATTTAGAAATAATATGAATAGCTTTTACGCGCACTTCCGGATTGCTGTCTTGAATTGCCGTTCGTTTTATGGTGTTCAGGGATTTTGATAAATCATTTTTCTCAAGGCAGTGAAGTGTATAATACCGCACAGAATGATTTTTGTCCTTTAACATTTCCATTAGCAGATCATATAGCCGCTGATCATACAGATGATACATTGCTTCCAGGGAATAGATCCTGAAAAGGGGATTACGGCTGTTTGCCATATTAAGGATGTGAGGATAAATACGGTCATCATTGTAGTTCTTTAATACCTGAATGGATGTTTTCCTCACAGTGTAAAACGGGCTGCTCAGCTGTTGTACTATTGGGAGCACTATTCTCTTGTCTCGTGTAAGTGAAAGATGCTTAATGATTTTTGTTTGTATAAGAAAAGAAGGTGAATCGTTCAGGACATCGATCCATGTAGAAAAACTGGCGGTTATAGGATATTGCAGCAGCGCACGGTATGCAACTGCGTACTTACCCTGGTTATCCCTGGAAGTAAGTATTGATTTCAAAATGGGGATGGCTTCAGCAGGTTTTTTTTGACTGATGTAGGTGAAAGCTTTTTTTGCTTCCGCGTTTTCAGTGCTGAACAGGTTTTCTACGATTTCCGTAACGGAAAGTTCCTCAGTATGACCCCTGAGTGGAAAAGCTGATATTGAAAAAAAAATGAGAATAACAATTAGTCTTGTAAACAATGATGCTTTCATAATACCTGTATATAAAAACAGAACCCGGAATAATGATGCCGGGTTCATGATATTTTCAACAACTATAATAAAGAGGGTTGTTTATTTCATTACCCCGGAGAGGTAGTTTGTTACAATTGGATCAATTACTTCTTTATTGAGAACTTCCTTGTCTTTCTTCATAAACTCGTATACAACAAAAAGAAGCGCGCCGATAAGCATGTGGGCCGTGACTTCGGAATTAACAGTTTTCTTATAGACTCCTTTTTTCTTAACTTCTTCAACGTCACGTGTCAGTATTTTGCATATATATTCCAGAAATTTATCTACTCTGGATATGACTTCTTCATCAATACCGATGATATCTTTAAATATAAGTTTTATTACAATCGGTTCGCCCATTATAACATTTATAGTCCCTTCGATCCTTTCAGTAACATACTTTACTACAGCTTTCTGAGTGGGGTTGTTCTTGTAGAAATCCCGAAGATCGTCAGGGTCAAGGATATCGTCAATCTTTTCCTCAACCTGCTCAAGTACGGCATAGAGGATTTCACGTTTATTGCCAAAGTACTGATATACCGTACCCCGGGCAATATTAAGCTTTTCACATACCTGACCGATATGAGTGCTTTGAAATCCGTTTTCTATAAACATGTCCTTTGCTGTTTCAATTATTTGCTGCTTCCTTTTTTGTCCTTTTGCTGGCATCGTATTACCTCATAAATCTGTGCATTATGTATTGTTCGAGTTGATGGATCTCAGTTTCCCTGATTGTCATTACACTTGAGCTTCTTTATTTCCACTGTAAGGGGAATAAGGGAGTCCTTCAATTCTTTGATTATTTTATCTGACTTTTCCTGAAGATCTTTACTCATAGCGTTTAATAACTCTTTTCTAATATAAAATCTAATATGAATTATGAAAATATCTATATATTTTACTAAAGAATGTAATAAAATATACAGGGCGATACATTGGCATTTTCTGATTCAAAAACATTAATAAACATATAAACTTTTTCAGTCAATACTTTTTTATATATTTTGATTTTTGATAAAACAAAAAAAAGATCATATATTTATTTTTTGAAGTGTATTATTTAGTAACATTAAATAAATATTGTTAAAATTTGTCAATATTATTCCGGATGTACAAAAATATTCAGGCCATTTTATTCAGAATCAGGCCTATTTTATTTGTGTATCCGGCAATCTGTACACTTTTTCCGCGCAGCATCATATACAGAATGCTTTTCATATCATCAATATTCATTGTAGCATTTTCAAAATTGTACTCATTTTTCCGTAACCCCGGAACAGGATTACCGGAAGATATTCCGTTATTGCCACGGTTCTGAATATTCATGTCTGCGCTAAAATTGTTAATCATTGATATTGCATTGACATCCATTTCAAATACCTCCTTCCCTGGAAGATATCTGATTATATTTTCGACATTTTTGAAAAAAAAATAATACAAAAAATGATAATTTATCACTGTGTGTAATGTGCTATATTGTATGAAGGGCTGTATGGTGGAACAATTTTTATTGTAGAAATAAATATTGTTTCAGAAAAAATCCCTTGCATCTGAGTTTATATTGTAAATGATAACGGTGCTGTGCTGCAATGAACAGGAACGTATTCTCAATTGTATTTGTTCAGAACCTGAAATTGCAGCCGGAAGCATTATGAAAAAAAAATCACAGGGAAATGAAGTTCTTGAAGTGTGGGATTGGACCGGTGCTGTTCCGACGGGACAATCTGTGCTGCGCGGTGATGCGCACAGAGACGGTATTCCCCATGAAGGGGTACACCTCTGGGTTGTCCGGAATACGGATAAAGGGTGGGATGTCCTGTTTCAGGAGCGGGCATCTCATAAGGAGCAGTATCCCGATTGCCTTGACATTACCGTGGGAGGCCATGTACCTTTCGGTACTGCAGATAATAAAATCCAGAAAGAATCAATGGAAGAGATCGGTATATCGCCGGGGGGCGATGAGATGTTTGACCTCGGGTATTTCAGGTATGAAGAAAAAACAGAAACGTTGTTTCACCGGGAGTTCCAGAGGGTATATCTTTATGCTTCCGGGAGGGATCTTTCCGGCTATAGTTTTATGGACGGGGAGGTGTCAGGGATTTTCGCTGCTCCCCTTGAGAAGCTTGAAACAATGCTGCAGCGGGATATTACTTTTCGGGTTGAAGGATTTAACGGCGTTGAAATGATAACACGATTTGTTTCAAGAAAAGATTTCCATCCGCTCCTTTTTTCACAGTCAATGGACATATATATGAAGGTACTCCTGAAAGCAATACATGAATTAATTGAAACCGGCTCTGTTACTGTTACAATGCCGTCCCCGGTGTAAAAACTTTCTTAAAAAATGGAAATGTGAGAGATGAGAATATTCATTCGATTGGCGCAGTCCCTGTGGGGAACAATGAAGAAATTCCTTGCGGAACAAAAGGTATATTATCTTCCGGGTATGCTTACATTTCTTGTTTTTTTTGTTATTAGCAATGCCCTGAATTTTTCAATATCGTATATGGGGAACACAAATCCGGAAGTGGCAAAAGCAATTATTGCAAACTTCTGGGGGACAATTCTTCTGCAGGTAGTAAAGGTAATTATTGTATATTGCTGTATCGGGGCTGTCCTGGGGGCAGTTGTGTATCGTGCTCTTCTTGAAGCGGGCCGTACGTTTCATGTGCGTATCAGCCGCCGGGGGGCAGCGGGAGCAACTGTGGGAATTCTGGTGTTTTCTGCCATGGTGCTGTTTTTTGAAAAGATAATTATCAACCCCCAGCTGTATGTTGAGAATTTCGCGTCACACAGTTCACTGTTTTCTTCGTTTCAGATGTTTCTTACCGATACAGTCCATCCGCTGTTTTTTTCTGTTCCCCTGTATATCCTTGCGCTGTCAGTGATCGGGTTCGCGGTAAAGTCTGTTATAACGATCGATGCCTTGAAGCGCCTCCCGAAGCGCATGCTTTCATTCCGTTATGCGTGGATTGGGGCGGGAGTTCTTGTGGTGATTGTTATTATTTCGGTGCTGTATCAGCAGCGGGTGATTTTCTATGAAAGCGGCAGGGGCCCTAATATACTTATTCTTTCCTCTGATGCGTTACGGCCGGACCACTTCAGCGCCAACGGGTATTCCCGCGGCACCACGCCGAATATCGACCGTATTTTGAAGCGTTCCCTTCAATACAGGGGGGTGATGACCGCGGTGCCGAGGACGTTCCCCTCGTGGGTGAGTATTCTTACATCGCAGTACCCGCTGTCCCATAACATTAAGCATATGTTTCCCCGGAGCAGGGACAGGAACATTACCTTTGATACCGCATGTACGGTGCTGAATTCCAGAGGGTACCGCACCGGGGTAATTTCTGATTTTGCGGGTGATATTTTCCCCCGCATTGATCTCGGGTTTCAGGACATCCGGGCGCCGCGTTTTAATTTTACCGTCCTTGTGAAGCAGATAATAATTGAAAAGCAGACACTGCTGCTGCCCTTTATTTCCAATGGCGCGGGGATGATTCTGTTTCCTGAGATGCGAGGCATTGCGAAATATTCCCATCACTGCATGGTGTCTGATGAAACGATAGACTACATTGATTCCAGCAGGGGCCGTCCCTTTTTTCTCACGGTGTTTTATTCAATTACCCACTTCCCCTTTTCCGCGCCGTATCCCTATTATCAGAAATATGCGCGGGAGGGATACAGGGGTCCCTACAAATATTATAAGCAGGTCGTGATACAGATGGACAACGGCAGCGGCAGGACGGGTGAAGATACTGAGGAAGACAGGGCACAGGTGGTGGCGCTCTATGACGGATGCCTCAGTATCTTTGACCGGGAAGTGGGGCGGGTCATGGCGCACCTGCGGGAACGGGGACTCCTTGATAATACCATTGTGGTGATTACATCGGACCACGGGGAAAACCTGTATGACCGCGACCTGGGGATGGGGCACGGGGAGCACCTGAAAGGATATCCGGCGCTGGAAATCCCCTTTATCATTCATTATCCGGGAAAACAGGACTTGCGTAGTGGTACGAAAAAAGGTTTTTTCAGCAGCATTGATATTATGCCCACAGTATTTGAGTGCGCGGGAATCCCGAAACCCGAGTTCTTCCGGGGGCGGTCACTTGTTTCAGGAGCGCAGAACAGCAGCAGCGGGATTGATTCCTACAGTGAGACGGGGCTGTGGTTTGACAACAACAAACGCTCGCCGCTTTTCTTCCATCATCTGAGAATAGATTATCCTGATATCACGGGGATTTCAGATATGGATATGGATTATCACCGGGAAATTGTTATACAGCAGCGGTATCAGAATATTACGAATGCAGCGAAATACCGGGCAATTATATCCGGGAAATATAAACTTGTCTATATTCCTCTTCCCGGAGGGGCCAGATTCGAGCTGTATAACCAGGAAACAGACCCCCTCAATCAGCATGATATTTCTGGAGTGCACACGGGAGTATTGCAGAGAATGAAACAACAGTTTTTTGATTTTATTAAAAAAGAAAGTAATAATAATTTCATTGTACACAGGGATTTTCTGTTCCCGATGTTTTCTGATCCGGCATTTTAGGGCGGGTGGTATTTATTTCAAAAGGCAGAGATAATTCATGAAGTATGTAAAAAAAATACTGGTGGTACTGTTACTTGTGTTCGGTGTTGCGTTCGCGGGAGTATATGCGTTCTGGGCCCTGATCTTTTTCCCGGACGATTATGAAACGACAAGAGAAGAGGCACTGCTGCGGTCAGAGACACGCGGTTCACAGGTGATGACGCATAGTCTGGCGACTATGATTGACCGTGCTGTTCCGGAAGGGGATTTTTCGCACAAACATGTGAACGGAATTGTCCGGCAAATGAAAAAGAAATCCTTCCTGATCAAAGAGGACGCCTATATCCGGTCGGGAAAGCGGTATCTTGTGTACCGGTTCGGGACGGGGACACCCGGTATATGGGTGGATGAAAGGTCATCAATACTGCTCCCTGCAAAAAATACTCTGACCTATTCGATAGCCCTGAAGAAGAAATCTGTCCTGGAATTTTCAGCGATATCTCCAGGTGGAAAGGGTACACTTTCGGTGGAGGTATTACTGAAGGGGAGGGCTGTTCTGAAAAAAACATTTTCGCTCCCTGCATACACTGAAACGCTGGGCGAGAATGATGTAGCGATGCGTCTGAATAACAGGGGCTACGAACGTGCGCGGGATGATCTGCGTTGGAAGGATTTTTCCGCAGACCTTACACCATGGAGCGGACATGATGTAAGTATACGCTTCTCCTATGACAGTGACACGGGAACAGCCTTCATCGGAAATCCGCAGATTTTTGCGCAGGCTGAAGTAAGGCGTCCCAATGTTATCTACATAGTATTTGACGGTGTTGCCACACGTCACTGGAGCATGTATAATGAAGATTCCAGTCTGACACCATATATGGCACAAACCGCAGAACAGGAATTTTTTGTATTTAACAACATGTTCACTCTCGGGGACAAAACAAGGATTTCGACGGTAGGTCTTTTCTGTTCCGTACTTCCCTTTGTGACGCACCATGGAATCAACAGAAATTTTATTCCGGAAAGTGATATTGAGCTTTTTTATGATGGAGTAAGAAACGGGCGCTTCGCAGCGCTTCCCGATGTATTCCGCAGGGCGGGGTATGTCACTGAGCAGTTCGGGAACAGCGGTTTTACTGTACAGCTTATTTCAACGGGAGTTGATTACGGGTTTGAGCGGTCTTTTGAGTTTTCATACAACCCTTATGATTCCTACGGTATTTCGCACAGGTTTTTCAAATTCCTGCGTGACAACAGGGAGAGGGAGTTTTTTGCCTATTGCCATTATAATACGCCCCATAAGCCTTTTTTCGCACCGGCGCAGCATTATCTCAAAGGAATTGTCAATTCACCGCTGGGAAGTCTCTGGCGGCCGGATTTTATGGGATGCATAAGCTATAATGACGATGTCTTTAAAAATATTCATACAGCGTTGAAGACAAACGGGCTCCTTGAAAATACTGTAATTGTATATGCCACAGATCACGGTGCCGGGTTTGACCTGTCGCATTTTGACGCCGGGTTCCAATATGCTGATTATACCCGGATGACATTCATGATGCGTGTCCCCCGGAATCTGGCTGAACGCCGGGGCATAGGGACACGGGGCAGGGTGAATACATTTCTTTCTTCTATAAATACAGCGCCAACCCTTGCGGCACTTACGGGAATTGGCCCCGTTCCGCAGTTCACGGGAAAAAGTTTTATCCCGATCCTTAAAGAGAACAGCAGTGAATCATTTTTCGGAAAGGAGATATGGACATTCGGGCGTAAACAGCTTTCCCTGATAACGAAAGACCTGAAAAAATATATTTTAACAAACGCTGACGCGAAACGGTATGTGAACCGGGAACATGTGGTATGGGGTGTTGAGCGGGAAGTCCCTTTTGAAATGATTTTTGATCTGAAAAAAGATCCCTGGGAAACACGGAATATTCTGAATCAGCACCATGATCTGCTCACAAAATTCAGGAAACGGATTCTTGATGCCGATATACACCATCCTGAGAGGACAGTCCTTGCCATTGTCCCGGATGATACGGATATCCACGGCATTGAAATATCCGTAAAGGGGCCCGCGAAAATTGTCCGCGCTGAGCTGTATACTGCTGATATGAAAGAGGCACCAGGGCTTTCAGCGAAGGGCCCCGGAGTGTTTTCATTCCCCGTGAAAGGTACTCCCCGGTATTTTGTTCTGGAAAACAGTGATGACAGGGCAGCACTGGAGATACTGATAAAGGATAACGGGAAGGCTGTTCCCGGAAACAGAATGTTCGGTACCTATTTATATCTTAACAATTTTACCAATCCCCTGACACTGCGGAAAACGGAAGATTTTCTTGTTCTTAACCAGACGGAACTTCCTGATGTGAAGGTGTTGAAAGAAAAGAAAACCAACGGCCTTCGTGTGGGTATATCCCGCATTGACCTGCACCGGTGGATCGATATCGGGGGCCTGGAACAGAAGAATATTACCGCCGGAATGAAACAGACACTGAAATCGTGGGGTTATATCCAGTAAAACGATGCAGACAATTTCATATGCTGATACACTGTCGTTACAGGACCCCGTATATATTGATGTGCGTTCACCCCGTGAATTCAGGGAGGACCATATACCGGGGGCCGTGAATATTCCGGTATTCGATGATGCGGAGCATGCTGACGTGGGTACGCTGTACAGGATGTCGGGACAGGATGCGGCAATTACCCTGGGAACCGGTATTGTAGGAAGGAAGCTGGGTGATATAATCAGCAAAATGCGGGAAATATCCAGGAGAGGTACCCCGGTGATATACTGTTTCCGGGGAGGGATGCGTTCATCATCGATTGTGGCACTCCTCGGGTCCCTTGAGTTTTCCCCGGTGTATCAGCTGCAGAAAGGATATAAGGGATATCGGAGGCATGTTGTTCAGGGCCTTGAAAGCATTGGGCCCTTACCGCCGATATTTGTGCTGCAGGGACTTACAGGAACAGGGAAAACAGAAATACTTCACTTTATGAATAATGCTGTCGATCTGGAGGGAATGGCGGGACACCGGAGTTCTGTGTTCGGCGCTATGGGAATGAACCAGAACACGCAGAAGTATTTTGACAGTCTGCTTTTTGAACGGCTTAATGAGCTTCGGGGCGCGCAGTATATTGTTATTGAAGGAGAGGCAAAGAAAATCGGGAACAGTCATATCCCCCCGGAACTGTTTGCCCTGATGCAGCGCTCTCCCACAATATATATTACAGCAACAATGAAGAGAAGGATCGGGATTATACAAAATGATTATGCATGCAATCTGGATGTTGATGAAATAAAAGGAATTGTAGGATCCCTTGAATCCCGTATCGGACGGAAAAATACGCTTCTTTTACATGAATATATCGACAATAAGAATCTTCATGATTTTATTGAACTGCTTTTAACCAAATATTATGATCCCCTTTACCACCATGCGCTGCGGAAAAGGGAATTCATTGCGGAAGTTGAAAACAGAGACAGCAGAGATGCCGCGGTGAAGATAACAGATATAATTGCATCGACTCTTTCCTGATGTACTGTGCCGGTTTTTTTTATAGTTACAAAGCATATACGAACCGCTAAGAAGGTATGTCCATTATTTTCAGGGGAGTATTGCATGTACGTTGTGTTATACAGCTTTGCGATAAAAGACACCGTGTCTGCAATTTTATATTGCAAAAATCAATACCGGTTGATACAATGCGCCCATGTTCCGCAGGAAGGTTAAAAGAATTTTGGGAAAAATAAATAAGATGGTGCAGTAGTGTACTACCTGGATCTTTTCTTTACATCCCTTGTTATACTTCTATATGTGTACTATTTCGGGTATAACATTATTAAGAGGTTCAGTTATACAATTAATAAACTGCTGACCCTCACAACGTTCCTTTCGCTGGTAATGTTTTCTTCACTCATGTTTCAGCTTGTTGCCGGTGAAGGTGTGATGACTGATTATGCGGGGCGGATTTATTTCGGCGCTTTTCTTTTTGTCCTTCAGACCATTTTTCACTTTTCCCAGATGTTTCCCCAATTCGAAAAACAGTCTCCTCCCTGGCTTGTCCTGGTTACTGCAATACCGGGTATTGCAGTAATTGTGTTTACAGTTGCTGCTGATTTCGTCATAGCCCGCACAATGTTTAATAATAATGTAATTTCTTATACCTTCGGAGAGTACTCCTACGTATACTTCATATGTGTTGCACTGTATCTTCTGGGGATCATTGCAGTTTTTATTTATAAATATAATTCGATTGAAAATGATGCCTTCAAAAATCAGTTGTTCATGATGTTCAGCGGGGTTTTTGTCGGAACAGTTTTAATATTTTTGTTCACTCTTTATCTTCCCTTCAGACAAAATGAACATACCTTTAAACATTTGGCACTTATCTTTTCCAGTATACTGATTGGGGGTATTTTTAATTATGCTCTTTCAGATGTCAGGATTCTTGACTTTAAACGGTTTTATTTAAAAACAGGATATTCTGTCACAATATTTCTTCTGCTCTTTTTCCCTGCATATTTTATTCTGGATTTCAGCATGACCCTGGCAATCAGCGGATATGTGATGCCTCCCGTAGGTATTTCTTTGCTGTTGTTCCTGTACCTTTTTCTGTTTTACCGATTTGCCCGGCCGCCGATTCAGCGACTCTTTAAAAGGACATATCTGCAGTTTGAGAGCAAAGTAAATGAGTTTTTTCAGGATGTACTAACTCTTTCAGAAGAACAGGAGCAAAGCCGCTTCTGGGATTATTTTTTCAAGAATATTATTATTACACTTGAAGAGAGGTTTGATATCCGACGCGCAGCGTTTTATATATTAAACAGTAAAGAGCGTGAATTTAATTTCAGTTTCGGTTTTGGGGAAAAAACAGATATCCAGGTTATACGGGAGGACAATCCCATTGTAAAGTGTCTCAATGACTACAGAAAATTAATCGAGATATCACTGTTTATTACTGACCATGATTTGCAGAAATACAGGCGCATACTATACACGATTTTCAAGAATAATGATATCAGGGTAATTGTTCCATTTATTAACAAGGAAGGGGCCTTGATTGGAATACTGTTTCTTGGGGCTCTTAAAAGTGAAAAACCGTATTCTGTTGATCTTCTTTCTGTACTGGATATTTACAGGATTCAGCTGGAAAATATTCTATCAAATGCGATAATGATTGAAAATGTAAAATCAAAGCAGGTCATTGAACATGACAGGCTTGTGGTGAGTTCAGTAAAGAAAAAGCTTATTCCAAGGGAGCTAAAAAGTATAGAAGGGTTGCGAATCAGTTCATTTTACATGAATAATTCGCATTTAGGGGGGGATTATTTTGAGTCACTTGTTCTCCCGGATAATAAATTGGGTTTTTTTATTACGGACACGTCGGATCTTGGCATCGATTCAGCAGTAATCGCCCTTGAGCTGTACACGGTTCTTCATAATCAGCCGGAAAAATATGAAACTCCTGATAAAATGCTGAACGGGATGAACTGGGTCGTGTCTACATCAAGGTTTTCTGAAAAATATGCACGTTCAATGTATTGTGTATATGACGCAGTTACGTCATCATTAACGATATCAAATGCTGCATACAATTCTGTAGTCCTCTTTAACCCTGCAAACAGCAGTTTTATGGAGTTTGATACAAAGGGAATTCCAATAGGTATTGACCGGAATTTTAATTATGAAACCAAGACAATTGAACTGCCTTCAGGAAGCATAGGGTTCGTGTATTCTGACGGCCTGACTTCAGCGATGAACAGTGAAGGTAACGCGTATCAGCTGGGACGTATTAAAGACATCCTGCGGGGGGCGTCTGATGATACTGCCGCGGTTTTAACAAGAAAAATCTTTGATGATTTCAAAAATTTTTCTGAAGGTGTCCGTCATACAAGCGATGTAAGCGGTATTGTTTTTAAAGTAGTGTGACGGGCGGGATCGTTTCAAATCCTGCAGGGTTTTTCTGTATCTCTCCGTATTAAGGGCACATAACCGGTAAAAAGGCACTACGATAATGGAAAAGAATGAAAAACGTATAATCATCCGTCAGGCACTGAATATTATTGTATGTGCTGCGGTTCTTGGGTTTGCAGTAAATATTGTACATCCCGGGGGGTATGAGTTTATCCCCAGAAAAAAATTACAGCAGGGAAAGACTGTGAGCATATCTGTTGCTGAGGCATATATAAAATATTCTCATGGAGCTGCGATATTTGTTGATACAAGGGATGAAGATATTTACACGGAACGTCATATACAGGGGGCGGTTCATGTGCCATCATTTCCGGAACCGCTGAGTATAGCGAAAATTGCACAGATGAAAGAGATGTTGTTTTCTGAGAAGGAACTAATTTTATATTGCGATACAGGGTGTGATTCATCAAAAGAAATTGCCGAAAGGCTCTATGAGCGCGGGTATACACGCCATATTTATATTTTGAAAGATGGGATGGGGAGCTGGTCTGACAAAGGGTATCCTGTAGAGTAATGATATTCAATACTTCTGATTTAAGAATAGGAATAATAGTATGCAATCAGTTAAAAATATCTGGGCCGGAATTATATACGGCAGCAGAATTGTCTCTGTAATACGTATTGTGCTGGGTATGCTGTTCCTGTATTCAGGGATTGTGAAAACGTTTGATCCCGCGGCATTCGGTAATATTATTGATTTGTACGGTATTGTTCCCGCCGTTGTGGTTCCGTATATTGCTATTGTGCTTCCGTATGTTGAGTTGCTGACGGGATTATTTCTTATTACAGGATTCAGGATTAAAGCAGTTTCGTGTATTGCAATGATAATGATGGCTATATTCACGGCTGCAATTGCTGTGAATGTTGTACGTGGAAGAAGTTTTGACTGCGGGTGTTTTGAGTTGGGACGGTTTGGTATTTCTGAAGATATAAGTATATTTCTTGTAGTTCGGGATTGTGTACTGTTTCTTGTATTTCTCCTACTGTTTAATGTAAAGCGGAATTATTATTCTCTCGATAATGTACTTGAAAAGGACGGGCTCTATAATTTATCCTGAAGGTACAGGTATACATGTATTCCTGCCGCAGTGAAAGCTCAGTTTGTAACAATCCGGAGACATCCAATGGAAATTCCATTTCACCGACCCAGTATTACTGAAGATGAGATTGAAGCAGTAGCAGGCATACTGCGGAGCGGATGGCTCACCATGGGGAAGGAGACGATCCGCTTTGAAGAGGCATTCAGAAAATTTACCGGAGCACAGCATGCCCTGGCGGTAAACTCATGTACCGCGGCGCTGCATTTGTCCCTTGTGGCGGCGGGAATTGAAAAGGGCGATGAAGTAATTCTCCCGGTATTAAATTTTATATCTTCCGCCGAGGTCATTGCGTATTGCGGCGGGGTTCCGGTATTCGTTGATGTGAACAGGGATGATCACAATATTGATACACATTTGATTGAGGAAAAAATAACTGAAAACACAAGGGCAATCATGCCCATGCATTTCGGGGGACAGCCCGCTGATATGGACAGTATACTATGTATTGCAGAAAAGCATGCACTCCATGTTATCGAAGATGCAGCTCATGCGCTTCCGTCAATATATGGGAATACAATAGTTGGAAGTATTGGCGACGCAACCTGTTTCAGCTTCTATGCCACGAAGACCCTCACAACCGGTGAAGGGGGTATGATCACAACGGATAATGATGAATGGGCGGACAGAATAAAATCCCTCCGACTTCACGGGATTACCCACGATGCGTGGAAACGGTATTCCCGGGAGGGGAGCTGGATATATGATGTACGCTTTTTGGGATATAAATACAACACCACTGATTTTAATGCCGCCCTGGGCCTGGTGCAGCTTGCCAGACAGCCTCAGCTGCAGAAAAAACGGGAAGACGTTGCCGCAATGTATACGGAAGCATTTTCAGAGGTTGAAGAACTTATTCCATTTAAAATAAAAAAAGACCGAAGTTCATCCTGGCATCTGTATCCTTTGAAGCTCAGGACAGAGCTGCTCACAATAACGCGTGATGAATTTATTGATGAGATGAAATCAAGAGGGATATCGACAAGTGTCCATTTTATTCCAATTCATCATTTCAGTTTTTATAAAAATGCAGGATATGGTTCGGGAGATTTTCCGGAAACCGACTGGATTTTTGAGCGGACAGTGTCCCTGCCGATTTATCCTGATCTGGTAGAAGATGAAATTGCGTATATAATTGAAAACGTGATAGATATAATTACACAGAAACGAAAAAAAACGCCGCATCGTAATGATTGAATGAATAATAATGGAGAGACAATATGAATCTTGACTGGAAAAGGACTGAAGGAGGGCTTACTGGTCTTGCAAAGGGACTTCTTCTCGCCGGCGGCATACTGCTGGGGATTGTGGCAGCCAGAATTTGGATACAGCCATATACCGTAAGTGATAATTCCATGCTGCCCAACCTTCGGGAGGGGGACAGTGTGTATTGTATTAAGCATACAACACCGAAAGTCGGCGATATTGTTCTTTTTGAAAGTCCGGTCGAGCCGGACAAGGTTCTGCTGAAAAGGGTTATTGCCGGTGAAGGGGACACTGTTGAAATAAAAGACAGTGTTGTACTCATAAACGGACGGAACGCGGCGTTTTCATGGAAAATTATCGACAGGGACTCAAGAATATTCCCAATGAGCTTTTCCTACAGGGACAATTATCCGATAATAAAATTGAAGAGACGACAGTTGTTTTTACTGGGTGATAATATTGATCATAGTATGGACAGCAGGTTTTTCGGTCCCATTAATATTGAATCGGTTATAGGGCGCCTTTTATATAAAATGTAATACCAGACAGGAAATGCCGGCAATATAGGGAAAATCGATTGAAACCGATACATTCATTAAAAGAAAAAATCAGGAATATAATAGAGATACTGGATACTCTCCGAAAGGAAAAGGTCCATCGACTGGTTATTTCGTTTGTGTTTGTTGTGTCAGTGTTTGGTATCACTGTTTATTATATTGAAAGAAACAATCCGGATTCGTTAATTCGAAGTATGGCTGACGGAATCTGGTGGGGAATCGTTACCATAACGACAGTAGGGTATGGCGACAAATATCCGGTTACATGGGCTGGAAGGATTGTCGGTATTATTATCATGGGGAGCGGTGTTATCCTGACGGTAATAATATCAGGTACAATCGCATCGATTCTTGTTGAAAGAAAAATGAAGGAGGGGAAGGGGTTGAAAAAAATCGGACTTACAGACCACTTTATTATTTGCGGCTGGAATGATACCTCGGAAAGAATCCTTCGTGATTTTCTCGCGTTGAGTAATAAACTGAAGGAAAAGATTCAGATAGTACTGGTGAACGAACTGGATATTGACACATTAAATGAACTGCAGTTTACGTATTCAACGAAACTTCTTGAAATTGATTTTATCAGAGGGAATTTTACCCATGAGCAGGTTCTTGAAAAGGCAAATATAATAAAAGCGCGGTCTGTCACAATAATGGCGGATGAATCCGGAAACAACACGCGTCAGAATGCGGATGAGCGCACAATACTTGCTGCGTATTCAATATCCAATCTCAATGCCAATGTTCAGATAAGTGTGGAACTGATGAATCAGAACAATGAGCAGTATCTGAAACGGATAAACGTAAGCACTATCATTATTCACGGTCAGTTTAACAGTTTCCTGCTGGTAAATGCGGCATTGTTTCCAGGGGTTCCCCAGGCAGCACGGGAAATCATGAATTTTGATTTTATAAATGATATTACTACACGGATTATTCCGGCATCAATGATAGGAAAAACATTTTTTGATCTTATGAACATGTATCGAGAAAAGGATCAGTCAATTCTTATCGGTATTATATCAGAAGCAAAAAAACTGTCTATTAACGATTTCCTTTCCGATGATCCCTCTTCAATTGATGAATTCATAAAACGTAAATTTGAAGAATCTGAAAAGGATCTTTTTGAAGATACCGGGGGCAATCTTCATGTTGCTATAAATCCCGGATGGGATTATAGTATATGCGAAAATGACAAGGCAATAGTGATCGGAGAGGTGAAATCAAGAAAATGAATGAATTTGAAAAATTCAAAAATATTGCAATTCTTGAGGACTTAACCGAAGATCAGATTTCAGTCCTTTTCAAACGATGC
>ERZ795048.1281-NODE-1281-length-23077-cov-8.358570_pt1 | contig 23077 bp, 31 predicted proteins | sample MGYA00375132_ERZ795048 | MGnify/ENA primary metagenome ERZ795048 (study PRJEB30177, sample SAMN05720225) | activated sludge metagenome | isolation source: Anaerobic digester | place: Hong Kong | collected 2014-12-17 ... | reverse complement strand
GTGACCCTACCGGGAATCGAACCCGGATTACCGGCTTGAAAAGCCGATGTCCTAACCGTTAGACGATAGGGCCAATATTTAATTTTCAAAACAAAACATTACTTAAACCTAATTACCTTTCGGCTTTTCAAAAAAGCCAATGTCCGCTATTTTCTAACTTGGTTAGACGCTTGTCCGAATATGAAGCGTAGGTTTACTGAAGCTTCATGGGCGGGATAGGGCCAATATTTAATTTTAAATTTGGAATCAGGGTTCGATTCCGGTTCATCGGTCACAGATATTTTTCTGCTGAAAAATTCCGCGACCCCGCCTCGCGCCGTCGCGCTCCGGCCTTGCAGTTTGGGTCCCTTTCCCAAACTTCACCCGTTTACCGGCTTGAAAAGCCGATGTCCTAACCGTTAGACGATAGGGCCAATATTTAATTTTCAAAACAAAACATTACTTAAACCTAATTACCTTTCGGCTTTTCAAAAAAGCCAATGTCCGCTATTTTCTAACTTAGTTAGACGCTTGTCCGAATATGAAGCCTAGGTTTACTGAAACTTCATGGGCGGGATAGGGCTAATATTTAATTTTAAAAACAAGACTAGTATATCATTTTAAGCATAAAAATCAATACCTAAAACTCAAATGCCACCCAATTCGGGTGGTATTTGAGTTTTAAAAATTTTTAGGCGCCAATTGTTTTGACTATTAAATTCATTATCCCAAAAACCGAAACCATTATAAACATTCCAATTAATCCCCAAACCATATGATTTTTACTCTCTTTTCTGATTGTCTCATCTGTTGGATTAAGAAAAAATCTTACAATTCCAAACAGAAATAAGATCGTTCCGAGAGAAAAAAGAAAATAAATGATTGGGTTAATAACAACTTTATTAATTGTGTTAATAAAGGACTCTACACTTGCTTCAGCTTTAGGAATAATATCAAAATTCATAAGACTATGTGACTATAACGGAACGTAAGGGATTATTGAGTCATCAGCGGTAGTATCAATGTTAAAAGAGTTATTAATTAATTTTATAATTCCCCAAAAAGAAACTATAACAAAAACTCCAATTAGGGCTCTTATAATACCACTTTTAGCTGCCTCCTTTTTCTTCTCATCAGTAGTCATTGTGTATTGAATAACAGTCCAGATGAATATAACCACCATAACTGTTATCAATATAGGAACAGCAACGCTTAAAATCCCTTGTAATTGACCAATAATAGTCTGAAATGTTGCGGCAGCAAAAGAAACATTAGGCAAAAGTGCTGCTAGCGATCCCAGAAAAATAACTTTTTTCATAAAATATTTATGATTAAATTAAAATAATAATTATTATAATTAATCTTTTCTCCAACAGACCAAGTTGTAAAGAATAGACTAACCTTTATATTATACCATATTCAAAGAAAAAATAATCAATTATTCGATATCAGGAATTTGCGGAATAACGGGCTGTTTGCCCTCAAGATCAAAAGTTTCTGTGAATATCTTTATAATACCCCAAAATGAAACCATAACAAACAAAGCGATCAAACCCTTCATCATGTATCCTTTGTATTTTTCTTTTTCTTTTTCGTTAGAAGGGGCTAAATAAAATCTAACAACTCCGTAGATAAAGAATACCACCCCAACTGAAATCAGAAGTGGTAAAATTGTATCTTTTAAAAGAGTAGTGGCCCACTCTAATATTCCACCAATTGTAGACATATCGGCCCCGAAAACTACAACGGGAGAAAACAGTGAGAAAAACAAAGCAATCTTTTTTATTTTATTTTTCATATAAAATTTAAATAATAATTAATAATAATTAAACACCTTCTCTTATCTGCTCAACGGTTCCTCCAATAGCCTTAGCTATCACAAACGCTCCCAAAATAACAGCTGCCCCTATGAGAGTGTAGAGCATAGAATCTTTGGCTTTTTTTAGTTTTTCTGGGTTCCCTTGGGCTGCGACAAAACTAAAACCAACGAAGATAATCGCAAAAGCTATTATCGGGACTCCAATTTTAACAACAAATTCTAGAGCTGTTTTAATGAGAGTAGGAATGCTGTCAACCTTATCCCCTATCGGATTTTCAATCTTTGTTTCTATCTTAATTCCACTAGTATCTATCTCTGCATTTTCGCCTTGTGCCAAACTATTGTTAGAAAGAGAAACAAAAAACGAAAAAACTAAAACTAAAATAAAACTATATTTCATTAAGTTTAAAATTATATTATTTTTATTTTTTCTTATTATGTTTATCATATAAATAAATTAAAATTATAAATTATAAAAACCACGGGCCGTGATAACCCAAAGTGAGTAAAATTGTTTTAACAATCACCCAAGAAGCCAAAACCAAGCCAAAACCTTTTAGAGAATTAAATATTATCTTTTTAGCCCTTGTTTTATTATCTGGCTTTGCCCCAGCTGATAAATATAAAACCCCCGCAAATATAAATATTACCGCAAATAATGGTGTCGCTAATTGAAGGGTAATGAAATCTATCAATTTATTAATCATAGCCATTAGGGAATCAAAACCACAAGGATTTAAGTAGTCCCCCGTTACAGCATCTATTGGCCCCTCGTTACATTTTGGCAACAACCCCTTGTGGTCTGACGGATAATAATCAACTGCGTAAATAGAAAGAGGAACAGTAACCATTGATAAAGCGAATATTATTGAAAGGATAGTTCTTTTTTTCATAAAAATTAATTAACTAATAAATCTATCTGACTGTTAGCCTTATTAATTGCTCCTTTTGAAGATAAAGCATTGGAAGAAATATTTTCTATTAAATCTCTAAATATGACTTCTGTCTTCTTTTCGTTTGGATCAAGCCAAGATCTTGAAATAATAGCTGAGTTAAAGAATGTCTCTAAATAAGCATTATCTTTGGGCTTTTCTGATAGTAAACTTCTTAACACTGGTGGTAAAGACGAAACCACGCTAATTGTCTTGGATGGTTCAGCTTGAGCCATGCGACCAGCAACCCCTAGGGCGCTAGGTAAATTAGCTGATTTCTTATTAACGACTAAAGCATATATTTCTGCATAAGTTCTCTTGAAATTAGTATCTTTCATTTGAGGTAATTCAACTACATTAAAACTTAAATTAGGGTTTAGCGATTGGATTTTAAATAATTCACTAGCTCGGCCAATATAAAAAGCTAATTTATCATTAGAAAACATGTCTAAGGAACTAGGTAAAGCTCTATTCCATGAATAATAAGGACTAGACATGTTGGAGAAGATCATATAAAAATCGAGCGTTGCGTCAATTGGCGAAACCGAGTAACCAAGGGGATTTTCTTCTATTATAGATGAGTAGATTACATCTTTGTCATCAACTTCTTTTTTAATTAAATTATTACCGTTTTGAATTAATAATGTTGCGAGGATATCTTTTGCATGATTCACATTATTATAAGAACCAAGGGCTATCATTGATTGACTAATTACACCACTCCCATCCTTTTTAGTTAATTTATTGCTTAAATCAAACAATTCATCCCAGGTCTTAGGAGGATTTACTATAGAATTGTTAGATAAAATATCGTTATTATAATAAAGAACTAGTGGGTCAGATAATATGGGAAAACCAAAAACACCTTGTTCGTCAAGATAAATCTCAGCCCCGTCTATGTATGAAGTTTTAAAATTTTTCTCTGGATAACTAACATATGGTATTTTATAAACAAATGATTCGTTTTCTTTAATCATATCAGTGCTAATAACATATATATCTGGACCTGTTCCTTTGGCAAAAGCTTCTATTAATTCATTTTGGTAAGTGTCTGTGTTTTTCTGTTGGTAGTTAATTCTTAGCTCATCAAAATCTGAAGCGATCAGATCACGAGCCTCAGTAAAATAAGAACTGGGCAGAGTCCCCCAAATAGTAATTGTGCCACTTAAATCTGTATCTACTTTTTCTTTTGACCCAAAATCTATCAGCCCCGAAAAAATAAGAACCGCAAAGACGAAACCGCCGATAAATATTCCTAATAAAATTGTTTGAAAGTTTGTCATTATTTATAATTTAAATATCATTCCAAAATGAAACATATCGGCAGGGGCTTTTTTATCAAATATAAACCCTCTCTTCTCAAATAATTCTTGAGCTGATTTTTCGGTTAAGATAAAGTCAGAAGATGTCCCCATACCTGAAAAATTATTAGTGTGGTCTATTAGAAGAACCTTACCAGTTCTTTTTAATATTCTCTTAGCTTCATCAACCATCCCAACTTTATCTTCTGCTTGGAATAAGACATTAGCCATTATAACAGCATCCATACTTCCATCAGCTAGCATTGTCCCCTCCTTAGCTTCTGCGTCTGCCCAGACAAATTCAACATTAGAAACATTTAATCTTTTTAATTCATCCTCTAGTTTCCTAATTAATTCTTTTTGAATTTCAATAGCAAAAACTTTACCAGTCGGGCCAACTCTGGTGCTCAATACTCTAGTATAAAAACCCATACCGGCTCCAAACTCTGCGGCCTTCATACCTTCTTTTAAATCTAATAGGGCTATACTTTTCTCAATTGTTGGTTGCATATTTACTATTTAATTATAACAAATTAATAAGATTAGAGAAATGTTATTGAAGCAATATTATCCCCTGCCCTTAATTTCATAATTGTAACACCTTGAGTCTGCCTACCAGAAGTAGGAATAGAATCTAAGCTAACCCTAATAACTTGCCCTTTTTGAGAAACAGCAATTATCTCACTCTCGTCTTTGACTATTTTCCCAACTATTAAATGACCTGTTTTAGTTGTAACTTTAGCTGTTTTTATCCCTGAGCCTCCTCTTTTTTGGGTTTTATATTCCTTAATGTTAGTTTTTTTACCAAGACCGTTTGACCCTAGAGTTAAAATAGAGGAATCTTTTTCTCCTTTAACAATTTTATCAACCCCAACAACAAAATCTCCTTTGGCTAATTTAATTGCCCTAACTCCTCCGGCACTTCGTCCCATCTGCCTAACATCACTTTCTTTAAACCTAATTGATTGACCAAGCGAAGTTATTAGCATAATATCATCTCCTTTATTGGTAACTAAGACAGATTGTAGCTCATCATCTTTGTCTAATTTTATAGCAATTAAACCACTTCTTCTAACATCACTAAAACTAGAAGCAGCTACTTTTTTAGCAACTCCTTTTTGAGTCACTAAGGTTAAACTCTCTGCATCTTTCTTCGTTTCTTTATCTACGGGTAAAATAGAAGTGACCTTCTCTCCATCTCCCAATGACAAAAAGTTCATAATTGATTTTCCTTTTGTAGCTCTTTTGCCCTCTGGGATATCATACATCTTTATTTGGTAGGCTTTACCATGATTGGTAAAGAAAAGTAAATCACTGTGAGTATTGGCCGTAATTAAAGTGGTCACAAAATCTTCTTCTTTCGGTTCTATATCAATAACCCCAACCCCACCTCTTCTTTGGGTTCTATATTCAGAAGGATCTGTTCTCTTTACATATCCACCCTTAGTGAAAACTAGGACCGATTCCTTCTCGGGAATTAAATCTTCATCATTAATGGCCTTAACTCCCCCTTTAACTATTTTAGTTCTTCTTGTGTCCTCGTATTTTTCTTTTATGGCAATCAATTCTTGACTAATAATCTTCATCATCTTTTTAGGGCTAGCAAGTAAAGATTCTAATTCCTTGATTAAGGCTTGTTTTTCGGCTAACTCCAATTCAACATTCTTTCTTTCTAGACCAGCCAATTTTTGAAGCTTCATTTCTAGTATTGCTGTGGCCTGAAGATCTGAAAACTTAAATTCTTTCATTAATTTTTCTTTAGCTACAGCTGTGTCCTTAGAGGCTCTGATCAAACTAATAACCTTATCTATGTGATCAAGCGCTTTCTTTAATCCAATTAAAATGTGCTCTCTATCTTTAGCTTTCTTTAAATCAAATTCTGTTCTTCGGCGAACAACAACTTCCCGATGAGAAATGAATTCTGACAATAGACTCTTTAAAGATAATGTCTTAGGCACCCCATCAACTAAAGCCACAATATTAAAGTTAAAAGATTGTTCTAATTGGGTGTGCTTATATATATAATTTAAAACTTTCTGTGGGATAACTCCATTTTTAAGATCAATAGCTATTCTAATGTCTTTGGTTGACTCATCTCTTAAACCTTTAATCTCCGTTATCCTTTTTTCTTGAATTAGTGTAGCAATTGATTCTATTAGAGAAGCTTTATTAACACGATAAGGGATTGAAGTAATTATTATTTGAAAGACTCCATTTTTCTGCTCAACAATTTCCGCTTCTCCACGAGTCACTACTCCGCCACGACCGGTAGAATAAGCATGAACTAAATCAGATTGACCATAAACAATTCCCCCCATCGGAAAGTCTGGCCCCTTAATGAATTGCATTAAATCTTCAGTGGAAGCATCTTTATTATCAATTAGATGAATTGTTGCATCTATAACTTCTCCTAAGTTATGAGGTGGAATATTAGTAGCCATTCCAACAGCAATACCAAGCGTCCCATTTAAGAGCAAACTAGGAACAGCCGTTGGTAAAACTCTCGGTTCTTTACGGGTCTGATCATAGTTTGGAGAAAAATCAACAGTATCTTTTTCTAAATCTAAAAGTAGAAGAGAAGAAATTTTGGACATTTTTGCTTCAGTGTAACGCATGGCCGCAGCTCCGTCCCCATCTATTGAACCAAAGTTACCCTGTCCGTGAACTAATGGATATCTATATGAAAAATCCTGAGCCATATTAACCATAGAATCATAAACAGCCACATCTCCATGAGGATGATATTTTCCTAAAACATCTCCGACAACCGCCGCGCTCTTTCTAAATCTACCTTGATGAGATAAACCCATCTCGTTCATAGCAAATAATATACGACGATGAACTGGTTTAAGTCCGTCTCTAACATCTGGTAAGGCTCGGTCTGTGATGACAGACATTGCATAGTCAATGAAAGATTCTTTCATTTCTGTGCTAATCTCAACTGGTATAATTTTATCTCTTGTTATTTCTTCTTCTTTTTTTGTCATATGATTAATCTTCTATTGGGTCTAATTCTATAATTTCTTTTTCTGCTTCTTTTTCAACACCCTCTTTTATGTTTTTAACAGTCTTTCCTAAATCTCCCAAACTAGCTGACAAGTCTTGATATTTATCTTTTATGCTCTCTCCAAACATAGAAAATGGCTTTAGTGTTTCCTCTACCCCTACAACCTTTTCATCTTTTTCTCTCTTGGGATTTGTAATTCCAACAACCCAGATTAACCCAACCAAAGACATTGAAACTATCATAGAGACGGTCAACATCATTTTTCTAGTCTCTTCCTTTTTTGAACGAATTCTTCTTATAAAAGATATGATTTTATCCATATTAATTTAAATTAACTTGATAAAACAATCACTTCCCCTTGGCGACCTATTAAATCTTTTTGCTTAAGGGTTAGCTTGTCTAGACTCTCAACTTTTTCTTGTCCAGACTCTTTCAGAAATGTTTTTAATGCCTTGTCGTCATAATCCATCGGAATAATAATTTTAGGTTCTATTCCAGTAGCTAGTTTGTAGGCCTCAGCCGGATCTATTAAATCTCCACCTCCAATTGGTAAAAATAAAATATCTGGCGTATCTATTTGTTCTAAAATACTAGGTTCCAATTTTTGTCCAGATAATGTTCCCAAAAAACAAATGGAGATATTATCTATGGCTAAATTATAAATCGTATTGATAAACTTCTGCCCACCAATAACAACATCTGTTTGAACTCCATTTATAATGATATTTTTTACTTCATAACTTCCGGCTCCATGTATTTCAAAAGGACTAGTCTCTCCATGAGAAACCATTTCAAAACCATTATAGTCTGGGTGGTTAGTTGTTGAGATTGCAATATCAGATCCAAACTTAGATATTTTTGCTGACAGTTTTGACTCTTTACTTATCGGATTAAAAACCACAGTTAAATCTCCTTGTCCTATTTTGAAAAATTGCTTACCTAAATATGTGATTATCATGCCCCTATTGTAGCAGATTTTAACTAAAATTAAAAGGTCATAAGGTCTTTTTGGCCCTTGATTTTTTAGCTTTTATATATTATAGTATGAACATTATCAGCTCGGCTTGGAAATTAACCCTTATTAATTTTTAAAGATAAAATTGGTAAGAAATCCAACCCGCGCCGCAGAAAGCGGTTTTTTTATTTCATGGATAATACAAACAAACAAGATCTAGATGAAAAAGTCATTTCAGCTACAAGTAAAAATTTAGAAAAAGTTGAAATGCCACCCCAACTAGAAGCTTTAGTTGAGGGACCAGTTATTTCAATTCAAAAATCTTCCGTCTTTATAGACCTAGCTCCATTTGGAACTGGTATTATTTACGGTAGAGAGTTTATTAATGCCAGAGAAATTATTAGGAAAATTAATATTGGAGACACGGTTAAAGCTAAAGTTGTTGATACTGATAGTGAAAATGGTTACATTGAACTATCTCTTAAAGAAGCTCGCCAAGCATTAATTTGGAACGAAGCAGAAAAGGCAATTAAAGCCAAGACCCCTATTGAGCTGGTGGTTAAAGAGGCCAACAAAGGTGGTTTAATTTTAGATTGGCAAGGAATTTCCGGATTTCTACCAGCTAGCCAATTAAAGAGCGAACACTATCCTAGAGTTGAAGACTCCGATAAGGATAAGATATTGAAAGCCCTTAAGCTATTAATTGGACAAAGAATAAATGTTGTTATGATTTCTGCCTTACCCAAAGAAGGCAAGTTGATTTTCTCCGAGAAAGACAATAACCCAGAAGAAAGAAGAGAGATTATTGGTAAATATAATCTTGATGATGAGCTAGAGTGTGAAGTAGCTGGTATCGTTGATTTCGGCGTCTTCCTAAAACTAGAAGATGGTCTTGAGGGCTTAGTCCACATTTCCGAAATAGATTGGGGTCTAGTAGAAGACCCAAGGTCTATGTTTAATGTCGGCGATAAAGTTAAGGCTAAAGTCATTGAGATAAAAGATGGAAAAATTTCTCTATCTATTAAAGCTTTAAAAGAAAATCCTTGGAAAGAATTTGAAAACACTCTTAAGAAAGGAGATATCGTTTCCGGTGTCGTTATCAAGTTTAACAAACACGGAGCTTTAGTTTCTATCAAACAAGGAGTCGCAGGATTGGTCCACAATTCAAGTTTTGGAACAGAAGAAAAATTAAGATCAACATTGGAACTAGGTAAAAACTATAATTTCCAAGTGACATTATTTGAACCAAAAGACCAACGCATGACCTTAATCTTTCTAGACGACACTAAGAAGAAAGAAGAAAAAACTGAAGAAGAATAAAAAGACTAGATTGAAAATTAAAAAAATAAGACTTCCCCTCGGGAAGTCTTATTTTTAATTTTTTAGTTATATACCGACATAGCTTTATCTTTACCGTCTTTGGAAATCAATTCTAAAATTAAAGCTACCTCTTTTGAAATTTTCTTTAATTCTTTAAGCTCGTCTTCTTTGAAGTTTCCAAGTAGATATTTCAAAACAGCCTCTTCTCCTTTGGGCTTTTTAACTTTTCCTTTACTCGTCTTAGAAGAGATCCCAACCCTAATCCTAACAAACTCTTTTGACTTAACTTTTTTAATTATAGACTCAAGCCCTTTATGCCCACCGGAACTTTTGTTAAAAGAAATTTTATAAGACCCAAAGGGTAAATCAATATCATCATAGATAACAATTAAATCTCGGAGTTTCTTTTTATCTTTAATAAAAACAGCCACAGCGTTACCGGAATTATTCATAAAAGTATTGGGCAAAATAAAATCAAACTTCCGTCCATTAATATCACCCTTTGATCTTTCTAGCTTATACTTTGTTTCGTTTTTCCATAAAGAAAAATCAAACTTATCTGCAATTGTCTCTAAAATAATCCGTCCGGTATTATGACGACTTTTTGAATATTCACTTCCAGGATTTCCTAACCCAACAATAATCATAAAAATATTATAACACACAAAAATATAACCAAAAGACAATAAAACACGAATTGAACTATTCTGTCAATATAAATATTGTGATAGAATATTACTTATATGAAAAAAGTAATTAATTTAGAAAACAAAAAGAAAGATAGTGTTTGGGATTTAATTAAATTCGTCATCTTAGCCGTTGTCATTGTTATGCCAATTAGAATGTTCATCGCTCAACCTTTTGTCGTTAGTGGTGAATCAATGTATCCCACATTTAAAGATAAAGAATATTTAATTATTGATGAAATTTCTTACATAACAGGAGAACCAAATAGAGGTGATGTCATTGTCTTTCGCTACCCTAATGATACAAAAAGATTTTTTATTAAAAGAGTTATTGGCTTACCAAATGAAATTATTGTAATAAAAGATAATAAAATTAAAATAATCAACGGACAAAACCCTGATGGCTTTTACTTAGATGAACCTTATATTGTAGAAGACTTCAAGACTGATGCTATTTACCAAACTGGCGAAGCGGAATTCTTTGTCCTCGGAGATAACCGAAACAAAAGTTCTGATTCTAGGTACTGGGGTGTTTTACCCAGAAAATTAATTATTGGCAGAGCTTATTTACGATTATTACCAATTAAAAATATTTCCTATTTACCAGGAAATATTAATAAAGAATAATAAAATGGATAAGAAAAAAACAAACAAAGGACCTTATTCTTCTGTTAAGGGCATGCGAGACATTAAAGATGATTTATATTATCAATTCCAAGGCTTTTTTGAAAAGGCCCAAGAGATTTCAATGTATTATGGTTTCCGCCCATTAGAAACCCCAATAGTAGAAGATAAAAATGTTTTTATGTCTATTGGTGAAGGAACAGATATCGTTGACAAAGAAATGTATACCTTAAAGACAAAAGGTGGGGACCAATTAGCTCTAAGACCAGAACACACGGCGGGAACAATGAGAAGTTATATTGAATTGGGAATGCAATCCCTACCTCAGCCTCAGATGTTTTATAACTACGGACCAATCTTTAGACACGACAACCCTCAAAAAGGACGCTACCGACAATTCTATCAATTTGATATGGATATTCTTGGAAGTGATAAAAGTATATTAGATGCTTTAGTTATTAAAACAGCTATGACCATATTAACTGAAGCTGGAGCAAAAAATTTATCTGTTGAAATTAATTCAATTGGTGATAAAGATTGTCGTGGTACTTATATTAAAGAACTAACTGCTTTTTATAGAAAGAACATCAATCAATTACCGACAATTGACAGAGAAAGATTAAAAACTAATCCCCTACGCATTCTTGATTCTAAGGAAGAAAAAACAATTCTTCTTAATCAAAACGCCCCCGACACATTATCTCACCTTTGCCCAGCTTGTAAGAAACACTTCAAAGAAGTTTTAGAGTATTTAGAAGAAGCCGAAATACCTTATACCATCAATAAATGTTTGGTCAGGGGTTTATCATATTACACTAGGACCGTTTTTGAGATTGTAGAAGAAGACAAAGAAACCGGAAGAAAAGTTGCTATTACCGGTGGCGGTAGATATGATTATTTAGCAAAACAATTAGGTAGTAAAAAAGATGTGCCAGCGGTTGGAATATCTTTCGGGGTAGATCGGATTGTTGAAGCTCCTTGGTTTGCCAACCTATCTCCGAGAATAATTAAAAAACCAAAAATATATTTTATTCAGCTTGGTTTTGACGCTAAACTCAAATCATTAAATATTATTGAAATCCTCCGAAAAGGTAAGGTGCCAATAGCCCAATCTATTTCTAAGGATAATCTGGGAGCTCAATTAGCTACAGCTGAAAGGCTAGGTATGCCCTATGCTATTATTTTCGGGCAAAAAGAAGCCTTAGAAAATTCTGTTATTTTCCGTAATATGAGCAATCGTTCTCAGGAAACAGTTAAAATAGACAAGCTATTAGACTACATCAAATCACTTAAATAGATATGACTAATATTAAGTTCGCCTTCTTTGGTACGCCAGAAGTGGCTAGCCAAACATTAGATATACTTTTGGCAAATAATCTTTTGCCGTCTTTGATTATTACCTCGCCCGATAAAAGAGCCGGCCGAGATCTTAAATTAACCCCGTCTGCTGTTTCTATCTGGGCTAAAGATCATAATATAAAATGCCTTAAACCAGAAAAATTGGATGATAAATTTCTAGATGAGCTTTTCCATTTAACAGATCAAGAGAAAATAGATATTTATGTCGTTGTGGCTTACGGTAAAATATTACCAGAAACCTTGATTAAGTATCCGTCCCAAAAAACTATTAATGTCCATTATTCCCTTTTACCTAAATATCGTGGGGCTTCCCCCCTTGAATCAGCAATCCAAAATGGCGAAAACCAGACCGGTGTAACTATCCAAGAAATAGAATATAAATTAGATAGTGGTCCTATTTTAGCTACTCAAAAAGTGCCAATAGACACGACAACAACTAAAATAAAACTTAAAGAAGAATTAATAGAAGGCGGGGCCAATCTACTAATAAAAACATTAAATCAAATTAAGGATGGAACAATAAATAAAATTGCCCAGGATGAAGACCAAGCTACATTTTGCAAAAAAATAAAAAAAGAAGATGGACTAATAGATCCCCAAGGAAATGACTTGGAGAATTGGAATAAATATCGGGCTTTTTATGGTTGGCCGGGAGTTTATTTCTTTGCCAATAAAAAAGATAAAAATATCAGACTAAAAATTACCCAAGCCTCACTTGTTGATGGTAAATTTACCATAGAAAAAGTCATTCCTGAAAATAAAAAGGAAATAAGTTATTCTGATTTTCTAAAACAGAAATAATATATTATTTTGATGTCTCGGGATTACGATGAGATAGCCCTCTAATCATTTTTTTAATTGATTTGGCTCCTCTTCTCAGGAGAGTTCTTTCTTTGTTTTTTGAATAATCAATCTTACGGAAAAGAGCCTCTTTGGCTTCATCAATGGCTCCATAAAGATTATCTTTTTTAGCTGAGACATAAAATTTCTTACCTGAGATATCTACATTAAATTCCGCTCTAAAATAATCTCCACTTTTGTGGTGTCTTGTTGTCTTCCCTACCTCCACTTGTATTATTAGATCTTCTTTTGGGTCAGTAATGAATCTATCTAGACCTAATAAATTCTTATTAACATAATCCTTGATGGCGTCTGTTAGTTCAATATTAGTTGCTTTGATGTTTGTACTCATATTTAAAATAGATTAACTACTAATACTTCTATTATACCAGATATTATTCTAAATCAATCTTAAGTAATTTACTTGGAGATTTATGCCCTTTAATAATATGGACTTTCTCTATATTTAGACCATAAAGATCGGCTATGATTTGACATATTCGGCGATTGGCTTCATTTCTCTCGGCTTTCTCACGAACAGCTATGATAAAAGTCTGATCGTCTTTCTTTACGACGTTTTCTTTCTTAGCATTAACTTTAGCTCTGATTTTTAAAAACATTTTATATAACTTGAAAAATTTTTAAACCAATTAATGCAATTATCATTAAGCACAAAAGACAAGGGAGGATAACGGCCTTAACGACTTTTGTTTCTTGGTTCTTTACTCCAACAATAGCTTCAGCTGTTAAAATATCAGCTAAACCCATCATGCTACCCAAACCTGCACCGACGACAAGTAAAGATAATATAATATCAGTACTAAAACCAATTCCAAGCGAAGCAGAATTAAGCAAGGTTCCAAACATGACATTGGAGGTGGTTGTGCTCCCAGTTAAGAAAGCTCCAAAAGCTCCAGCTATCGGGGCAAAAACAGGCAATAATTTTGACTGGAACGAATCAGAAATTAAAGATATTACGGAAGCTAAACCTGAGCTATTTTGACCTGAATTAATCATGATCTGCACAACCGCCAAAATGGCTGCTATGCTCAAAAAAGGAAAGATTGCACCCTTAAAAGCTGTCTTAGAAAAATTGACTAATTTCCTTATTTTACTTTTCCAAATTACAGAAACCAAAATGGCAACTATTATAAAAATAAAACCAGGATTGAATAAATTAAAAGAAGTTTTAAATCCTAAGTTAAGCGGAATAGAAATATGTCCAATTAAAACTTTAGCTAGAATCAAAAATCCAACTAGTATTAGATATGGCATAAAAGATTTTAGAGCTGAAAATTTATTTTCTTTTTTGGCTTGTGTAATATCTTCTTTCTGTAAAGAGACATTATTTTTTGGAATTAAGAATTTTAATTTTACAGAGATGGTTACCAGTATCAAACCCACAATTGAACCTATGATCGTTGGAAATTCTTGTCCTAAAAACTTAGCCCCAAAATAAGAAGGTATTAAAAATAGAAAGCCAGACAACAAGGCAAACGGAACTGCTTCTAAAAATTCTTTTTTTCTATTAGGTCGTCCAGAAGTTGCAACCCAAACCATAAAGACGGGTATTAAGACTCCAACAAAATTAAAAATTGAGGCAAATATGGGAACATTGGCTACGCTTAAAGTGGCCAAACCAACTTTTATAGGAGTCCCTGCCGCCCCAAATATACTAGCAACACTATTCCCTAATAGACCAACAACCAATGCCCTAAAGGGAGATAATCCAATTCCAACTAAAAGAGGAATAGCCACTGCCGCTGGTATCCCAAAACCAGAAGTCCCTTCTAAGAAAGCTTCAAAAAACCAAGCAATTAAAATTACTTGGACCCGATAATCAGCCGATAACGAAGAAAGATAAAAAGATATATTTTTAATAATCTTTAAATCTTTCAATAATTCTAAGAAGAATATGGCTCCAAAGATTATAATAAAGATATCAAAAGCAAGTAATGCCCCCTTAACATAAGAAATATATAAAGCCGAACCCAGTATTTGCCAATAAAAAATAGCTAGTATTGTATAAAGAAAAAGAGTAACGAAAGAAGCAAGTAAAAGAGTTGTCTTTTTTCTAAAGAGTAAAAAAATAAAAACCAAAAATGGTAAAATAGACAACACTAATGGTAAATAATCCATAAAAATATAATACCATATTGACCTTAGATAAAGTAGTGTCTCCCATCTTTTTTTATGTTATTATTCCTAATGTATGAGAATAGAAGATGATATTAAATTAGATTATACCGATGTTTTACTTCGCCCCAAAAGAAGCACTCTAACTTCTAGAAAAGAGGTTGATTTAACCCGTCAATTTAATTTTTATCATTCTAAAAAAACTTGGCAAGGCATTCCAGTTATTGCTTCTAATATGGCTACTTGCGGAACTTTCAAGATGGCAAAAATTTTATCTAAACATAAAATGATTACAGCCTTTCATAAATATTACACGATTAAAGACTATCAAGAATTTTTTAAAGATTTTAATGACCCTGATTATATAATTTACACTTTAGGTATTAGACAAGAAGATATTGATAAATTAAAGGAAATGATAAATCTCAAGTTGATAGATAAATTTTCCTTCATCTGTATTGATGTCCCTAATGGTTATTTAGAAAGATTCCCTGAAACAATTAAATTAGTCCGAGAGCTTTGCCCAAATCATATTATTATAGCTGGGAATGTTGTAACCAATGAAATGACTGAGCAAATAATTCTATCTGGGGCTGATATTGTAAAAATTGGCATAGGCCCTGGTTCTGTTTGTACCACCAGAAGAATGGCTGGGGTTGGTTATCCTCAATTATCAGCAGTTATTGAATGCGCTGATGCCGCCCATGGACTGACAAATGGAAAAGGTGGCTATGGTCTTGTTATTGCTGATGGAGGTCAGCAATATCCATCTTGTTTTGCCAAAGCTTTTTGTGGAGGAGCTGATTTTAATATGGCAGGATCTCTTTTCTCTGGCTTTGATGAAAGTGACGGAAAATTAATAGAAAAAGATGGTAAAAAATATAAAGAATATTTTGGTTCTTCTTCCAATAAAGCCCTTCTTGAATACTATGGCAAAAAATCAGATTATCGGGCTAAAGAAGGTCGTTATGTTTTAATGCCATACAAAGGTTCAATTGAAACATTTATTCAAGATCTTTTTGGCGCATTGCGTAGCACGGGAACATATATCGGAGCTAGAAAAATAAAAGAATTCTCCAAGAAAGCAACCTTTATTAGAGTTAATCATCAAATAACTGACTACTTAGAAAAGTACGATCAAGAAATATAAAAAGCTCTCCCTAAGGAGAGCTTTTTATATTATTGTTTCTTTAACCAATCTATCATTTTACGCATTGTCCCTGGTCCCACTACCCCATCATCCTTTAATCCAATATCTTTCTGAAAATCTTTGACATCCGACAAAGTCCCAGAACCAAAATCATTATCTACCCTTTTTGAAGTTCCATTATAAATATTTAAGAATTTTTGAAGAGTCCCAACAGCTGTACCTTGCGATCCATCTCTTAAACTAACCCCCTTATTTACTAATTTTTGAATTTCATCTATTAAGCTTTGGTATTTAAGAGTTGGAGTTACTTCTTTCTCTTCTTCCTCCTCTCCCCCGGTGATTTCACTATCAGCTAACTGCAATTCTACTTCTTCCTTTTCTTCTGTTAGCAAGGAAAGTTCATTTTTTAATAGGGCGTTTTCTTTTCGTAATTCTTCGTTTTCTTTAGACATTTGCTCTTGTCTTTCTTTATTAACATGATAACTACCTGATTCTATTGTTGAGAAGGCCCAATAACCAGCAAAACCGAGAGCGCCTAAGACTATTATTGAAAATAAAACAAACTTAAAATTTTCCATAAGACTTTACTTAATTAAAAATCTAAGAGTAGAGACGACCCGAACTTTTTTATATTCTGGCGAACCAGGATCTTTTTGAGTAATACTAAAGACTCCTTGATTTCCACGAGAAATTTTTGAGACAATAGAATCTGTTTCGCTTGCTATCTGATCGGCTGTTTTCTTGGCATTATCTATAGATTCTGTTAACATTTCTGGTTTTATACTATTAATATCTGAAAATTCAAATTGAATATAATTGCTTCCCATTGTTATCCCTTTTTTAATTAAAGATAGTGTATCTTGGGAAGTGGATTTAACTAAATCTACCTTTTGGGTATAAACCGATAAATCAATGTGTGAATTATACAAGAAACGAGCATCCTTATAATTATCTTGATATATATTTATAGGAGCTACATTTATCTCATTTTCCTCAAAACCCTTTTCAAGCAAGAAATCTTTAATGGCTTTAATATTTTTCTCTATTTGAGAATATAGGTCATCGGCACTATTAGAATTAGCTGTAAAACCGATTGTCCAGATTGCTACATCGGCTTTAACAATTCTTTCAGCTGAACCCTTAACCTCAACATATGATCCCTGACGAGAAAAATTATTAGCAGCAAAGAAAAATGCTACTGAGAATAATACGACCCCTATAGCGATAATAATAAAACTTATATTTTTAAAATTAGTTGTTTTTTCCATGCTTTCTATTATAACACAAGCAATCTAGAAAAAGAAATGCCCCAAATGGGGCATTTCTTATTTCTTTTTACTAGCTTTTCTTTTTTCTAACATTTCTCTTTTGGTAGCTAATCTTTTAGCTGTTTTGCGAGAATGCTTTGATTTCACATGTGGATGCAATGATGTTGCTCTCTTGGCCATAATATTTTGTGATTCTAGTTTCGGTCAGAAACTTTTAAATTAATAAGGTTACATAAGTATAAGTAAATAATTTAATCCTGGCAAGGCTGTCCACAAAAAGCGCATCTTTTAGCTTCCTTTGGAATCTGGCTTAAACACTCTTTACATATTTTCTTTTCTTCCTTTGCTTCTTCTTCTTTCTTGGCTCTATTTTTTATAATATTCATTGGCTTGACCACAATAAAGAAAATAGACCCCCCAACCAACAAGAAAGATACGACAGCGTTAATGAAATTACCATACATAAAACGACTGCCATTAATAGTAAAGAATAATTCTGAGAAGTCTGGAACTTTAGCAATAGCAGCAATTAAGGGTGTAATTATGTCAGCCACCAAAGATGAAACGATTGTTCCAAAAGCTGCTCCAATAACAACACCAACGGCTAAGTCTATAACATTACCTCTAAATAAAAATTGTTTTAATTCTTTAAGCATAAAAAAATAAATTAATTGATAATATATAAATTATTGCATATAAAAAAATAAAAGCGAAGCCTAAAAACAAAAAACCACCCGAAGGCGGATTTTTGCCAACTGTTACTATCTTGCGATAACAACTGTTGTCCAATCATTATAACAAGTCAAATAGAATGTGCAAGGTCAACCTGTGGATAACTCAAATATCCTTTTGAGGCTTATTCTATGGTATTATTTAACCCATATATATGGATTTTTTATTTTTATTATTGAAAGGATTACTAATTGGTTTAATAATTGCCTTCCCTTGTGGACCTGTCGGTTTAATCTATATTAAGAGAGCTACGACCGATGGGTTTTTTGCTGGCTTTTTTTCAGGACTTGGTATAGTCTTTGCTGATATTTTTTATGCAATTGCTTTAATTTTCGGCTACCTTAAGATTTTAACAATCTTCAACGATAAGAAAAAAATATTAATAATTATCAGCTCTTTATTCTTAATCGCTTTGGGTTATATTATCTTTCAAGATAAGCATAAAAAATTATTCCCGACTGAAACCAAAAACCCAAAAACACTGTTAGGGTTTTTCTTGTCTAGTTTCTTTATTACCATTGCAAATCCCATAGTCGTTGTTCAATTTACATTTTTCTTTTCTCTGTTTAAGGTATTTAATCTAAACGATATAAAAAGTTATGTATTTTTAATTAGTGGAATTATTTTAGGTTCGTTATCTTGGCCTATTTTAACTTCTTTGATTTTACCTAAAATAGGCCGACGATTACCGGCCTCAAAACTAAATAACTTCCAAAAAATTATCGGACTACTTATTATATTTAGCGGTTGTGTTTTTGCCCTAAGAGCTTTAATCTAATTTACTTTCTTGTTCCTCTAAAAGAAATAATGGATATATAAATAGATGAAACTATAGCAATTATTATAACAATTATGAGGACTATTGGATTTCTAAAAAAGATTGGTAACAATGCCCCAATTATAATACCGATAGAAACCATAGCTAATTTAAAAACAGCAATTTGTTTCCATGAGTAAGTATAGTCTCTAAAAAGTTTTTTCATATCTCTTATTAATTAAATTATTAATACTTAAATTATAAACTAAAACAAAAATAAAAGCACCGATGAGGTGCTTTTATTTCTTATCCAAACATTAACCACTCAGGTTTAAATATGAGAAGTAATCCTATAACAATCATTAGAGCCCCCCCAATTAGATGAGAATATCTGGCGTATTTATTTGTGATACCTGTCATCTTGAGCGTAAACATTGCTACAAAAAAGACAATTAAATCGTCTATCATAAAGAACAATATATAGAGTAATATATAAGAATAGTAGCCCCAAGTAGGCAAATTGTTCATCGCTAAGACTTGAGTAAAGACAGCCGGTAAACCAGCAGAACAAATGAGTTCAACTAAATTGACAGCAAAGGCAAGTAATATCATTCCACCTAAAGCCACCCAGAGATTATTTTTCTTAACTATGTTTTTTAATTTCTCAAAAACCTTTTGTTTTCTTTCTCCCCCAGTAACCTCACATGTTCCAGCTTTGTTCTTGAAAAACTTGCTAATGCTATATGATCCACCAAACAAGGCCAACATTGCAATAAACAATCTAACCCAGATTATTAATCCCAAGAATAAGACCAAATTAAGCCAAGCAGCCATAAAGATAAAATAGACCGAAGCCGAAGCCACAATAAATGTAACTCCAAGTACCCACATCCTTTTTTTATTTTCCATTCCGAGCAAAAGACTAATCAAAAAGAGTAAAACCCACAAGGCGCAAGGATTAAACCCATCTAAGATACCCATAAAAACAGCTAATATTGGCAATGATAACTTGTGAATATCAGTCTCTCCCAAAAATGGTAATTTCATTATCTTACTATTCTGACGAGGTTCTTCGTCTTGGTCTGTTTCTTCTGCCCCCTCTTCCACTTCTACTAAAGCTAAAGTCCCTTCCTCTTCGGTTATTTCTTTGATAGCAGGATTTTCTTCTTCAATAAATTCTTCTTCAAACCCAAGTATTAAGCCTGTTTCGTTTGGACATTTATTGACTAAACATTCATTTATTCTAGCCTCTAATTCTTGAGGTGAAGAATTTTCTCCAAAACCAATATATGATTGATCCCCAATGACAACCAGAGGCACTCCACCACTACTTACATTTAGATTATTGGCTACCTTTTGTAATAAGGAAGCATTTTCTTGATTATAATAAACTTCGTAGGTATAGACCGTTAGATCAGGGTATTTATCTTTAATACTAAAGAAAAATTCTATCTCTTTAGCACAATGAGGACAGCCAATACCATGGAATAAATAGGCATCAACTTTATTAGAGGCCTCTAAATCAATCGGGGCATTAAACCCAAAAAATAAAAACAAGGCTAATCCTAATAGGGTTAAAAATTTCTTCATCTTATTTATCTTTATTCTCTTCTATTATTTTTAATAACTCAGCCTTCGAAACTTCACCTTTCAATCTTAAAAACTCGTTTTCATCTTTATCTAAAAATATAAAAACTGGTAAAGATTCTCCGATCTGATACTTCTCTACTATATCTTTATTTTCATCAAAATCAAAATATTCATTTTTGAGCCAAGGATTTTCTTTTTCTATTTCTTGCCACCTCGGCCTCATAATAAGACAACTAGGACACCAAATTGCACCAAATTTTAAAACTCTCATATATTATTTATAAAAAAATTAACTAATAATATTAATTATGTCTAATAATCTTTATGGCCTTACCGTTTATTAGAGCATCAGCAATCTTATCATAAGCCCTATAAAGAATTCTTTGGTAAGTGCTAGTTGAGGTTTTCATCTGCTTGCCAGCTTCTATCTGTTCTAGTTTTTCAAAGTGGCGTAAACGATAAGCCTCAATTTCTTCTAAGGTTATCTCGACCACCTCTAAATCCCTCATCGGAACACCCAATGGTTTGAAATAAGAAACCTCAGGCTCAAATTTAACATTTTTGATAAGGCAATGACGTGGTCTAGGCATAATACCTTCTATATATTATTACAATTAATTTATAAATTCAACCTTAAAAAAATAAATCGGCTTATTTTTACAAACAAGCCGATTTATCTTATTTTTCTTGGGTCTCCGCTTTTTCCTTTCTGATAGCTTCTAGCTCTTCTTCTAAAAACTTTTCTTGTTCTTCTAGTGTCGGCATTTGGTTTCTACCAGAGAAAAATCTCCTAAAACCTAAACCATTTTGAGCACCTCTTCGTCTTCCGAAGAATCCTGTTCTAGCTCCTGGGCAATTTCCCATTCCTCGTCCGGTCATAGGACCTTCTCCACGAGGACCCATTCCATTTAAATTAGGCATAATATTATATATTTAATTATTTTTTAATAATTGACCTTTTAAACTTATATTATGAGTATATACCCATAATAGAAATAAGTCAAGCTTTACCCTAGAGATGAAAGAAAACATCTGTCTATCTTGTATAAAGAGTGTATTGGTCGAATTAATATATTTAAATTAAGAATTAATTAAAATGAACAAAAAAAATAAAACTATCTTAGGAATAGGTATTATGGCTTTAGTTTTAGGTGCTTCTGGTTTACTAGTAAAGAATATTGAAGCTTACCGAGGAGATCCTGCTGTTAAGGGACCTGATTGTAGTGAAGAAAGACACACAGATATGTTAAAAGCATTTGAAACTAAAGATTACACTGCCTGGAAAGATCTTATGGAAGGTAAAGGTAGAGTAACCGAAGTTGTTAATAAAGATAATTTTGCCAAATTTGCTGAAGCTCACAAGGTTGCTCAAAGTGGTGACATAGAGGGAGCAAAAAAGATTAGACAAGAAATTGGTCTAGGGCTAGGACAAGGATATGGTAAAAATATGGAAGAAGGAGCCCAAAGAGGTGGAGGAAGGAGAAATTCTTTTAACCAATAAAAGGACAAACACGAGCCCCGATTAAAATCGGGGTTTAGTGCGTTTAACTTTAAAGATTGTTAATATATAAATATGCCTGATATAAAAAACCTAACAGATGAAGAGATTATTGAAAAAGTCAGAAAAGGTGACGAGAATTTATATGCTCTTATTATAGATCGCTATCAGGCTAAACTTATTCGTTATATATATAACTTAATTAAAGATAAAGACAAGGCAGAAGACGTTGTTCAAGAAACTTTCATTAAAGCTTATATCAATCTTAATGTTTTTAATGTAAAGAAAAAATTCTCTAGCTGGATTTATCAAATTGCCCACAACGAAAATATCAATCACATCAAAAAACACCAGCGAGAAGTCCCCTTGCTAGAAGATTTTGATTATCAAAGCGAAGAAGATTTAGAGAAAAATTTTGACCAGAAAGAAACCTCTATAGAAGTTAGTAAGTGTCTAGAGAAAATTCCCTTATTATACAAAGAACCATTATCCCTTTATTATATAGAAGAAAAATCATACCAAGAAATTAGTGACATCTTAAGAATACCAATGGGGACCGTCGCTACCCGTATTAATAGAGCTAAAAAAATATATAAAGAATTATGCCCAAGGAAATAAAAAACATGACAGATAATATAATGAATCAAATCAAGCAAGGTAAAATAAAAATGAGACCAAGAATTTATTATATTTTAGGATCAATCTTAACTTTTATCGGACTGGCTTCTTCGGTTTTTAGCTCAATCTTCTTATTTGGATTATTAAGATTTTCTCTGAGAACACATATGGGGCGAGGGGTTCAATTAAAACTAGAAACAATGTTATCTAATTTTCCTTGGTGGATAATAATCTTAGCTATAATAAGTCTAATTATTGGGATTTGTCTGGTTAAGAAATATAATTTCTCTTATAAAATCAAACCACTAATTTTGATCTTGGGTTTCATTTTGGCTCTAGTTGTCGGTGGTTGGATATTTGATATGTCTGGAATAAATGATTCCATAACTAAAAAAGGACACATGGGAGAAATTTTAAACAATTATCCTACATACCAAAAAGCAATTTTCCAAGGAAAAAATAAATCGTTCAGGAATTAAAAAAGTCCGCATTAGCGGACTTACAAT